>ERZ761602.2229-NODE-2229-length-31325-cov-4.649856_pt1 | contig 31325 bp, 26 predicted proteins | sample MGYA00512165_ERZ761602 | MGnify/ENA primary metagenome ERZ761602 (study PRJEB28899, sample SAMN02445085) | bioreactor sludge metagenome | biome: EBPR sludge; isolation source: Thorneside wastewater treatment plant | place: Australia: Brisbane, Thorneside...
CGGACAAGCCGCTGCACCGTGCCGTGCGGCCGTTCACACCGGCGATTCGAAGGCCAACGGAAGGTCCGGTTCAGACGGAACGGAGGCCCGATCGGGCGGGGCCCGTTTCATGCCGTCTCTCCTGCGCCGCTTCCTCCCGCAGCAGGCCAGCGAACGCGCCAGCGACGGGCCTGGTGCGCGTCATGGCCACCCCGACCTTGGCCACGATGGGATCGAAATTCGGTGAGAACGGCCGGCTAACCAAGCCACGCGGCAGGATGCCCGCGACGCTCCCGGCCAGGATGGCGGCACCGCGATGAGCCTCAACGGACGCGAACAACGTCGAAACCCCGTCGCTCTCGAACCCCACGAACCGCGGCACGACTCCATGGGGCTTCAACATGGCTCGCACATGCGGCACGTAGTCCGGAAACGTCTCCCTTGCCAGGCCGACCAGCGGCACGTCGCGCAGCCGCTTCGGTGGCACGCGTTGCAACGAGGCGAGAGGATGGTCGCGCCGCACGACGAGCACGAGGCGGAGATGACGCAGAACGCTCCATTGAAAACCGGGCATCGCCGTAACGGAAGGTTCGAGCGCGATCACCACATCGAGACCGCCGGCTCGGGCCAGCTTGAGGGTTTCCAAGGGCGTGACGTCCATCAGCTCCACCCGCACCGCGGGGTGCGCCCGACGGAATCGTTCCAGCACGCGTGGGAGAATGCCAGCCGTCGCTGACGGCGCGTAGCTGACCCGCAACACTTCCTGCGGCGGCACTGCGCGGGTCCGTCGCACGGCCAGATCGACGCGCGCCAGGATCTCCTGCGCCTCCTCGAAGAAACGTTCGCCCGCGTCGGTGAGCCGGACGGCATTGGTGCGCCGCTCCAACAGCGGCACTCCGAGTTCCTCCTCGAGATCCTTCACCTGGCGGCTCAGCGCCGGCTGGGTGAGATGAAGCACCTGCGCCGCCCGGTTGAACGACCCGTGCGCGGCGGCGACCACGAAATAGCGAAGGTGGCGGAGCTCCACGCTGAACCCGTCGTTCATACCAGGAGTATGAGCGAGCCAAAAAAGTCGGCATTGGGCACCGGCGCGGCAAAGTGATAGGGTGGGATCCTTCCCACTCATGAACAACCCCTCCTCCACCTCCCTCCCCGAGCCGATCGCCCGCTACGTGGATTTCGCCAACCGCTTCGACGCCGCCGGCGCGGCGAGCTGCTTCGCTCCCGACGCCGTCGTGCGCGACGAACAGCGGGAATACGTCGGTCTTCCCGCCATCGAGGCGTGGGTACGCCACACCAGCGAGGCCTACCGCCCACAGGTGGAGGTGACCCGGTTCGCGGCCGACGGCGAACACGTGACGATGTCGGGGCGCGTGGAGGGAAACTTCCCCGGGAGCCCCGCCGATCTCGAGTACAGGGTGCTGCTGCGGCACGGAAGAATCGCGGCGCTGACGGTCGGATGAGGGGCCCGGGCTTTCCCGGAACCAAGCCGTTGGCCTTGATCTCCCCGCCGCAATGGGGCGCCCGGCAAGGTGGAGCGGCTTGTCCGCAAGCCGCTGCGGAGCCGGTCCATCGCACGTCAGCCGCCTGGGGACAGGCGGCTCCACCTTGCTGACGTATTCCGCCTCAGATCTTCGGCACGCGAATCGTGCTGATCATCAGGCTGCCGCTGATGGCATAGACCAACGTCAGCGGGTGAAGCACGAAACCGCCGAGCACCCACACTCCCAGCCAAAGGTTCGCGCCGAGACGTCCGGTCGCATACAGCACCGCCAGCAGGGCGACGATCAGGACGCTCGTGGGAATCGGCGTCCCTTCGAAATATTTCACCTTCCCGGAGTCGTCCGCCAGCGCATCGGCCGTCGCGTTGAACCGCGCCAGACGGCTGATGCCGCACGCCACGAAGTACAGCAGGATCGCCACGTCGAGCGAGCCCCGCATCCCGACGGCAAAGCCCAGGGCCGCCGGCGCGAGGCCGAATGAGATGACGTCGGCGAGCGAATCGAGATCCGCGCCCAGCAAGGACGAGCGCCGCCGCCACCGCGCCACCCGGCCATCCGCGAAGTCGAACACCAACGCGACCGGCAGGAGCGCCATCGCGATCACCAGCCACCGGCCATGGGCGGTCACGAGAAACTGCATCGCCGCCAGCACCGAGGCGGTGCCGCAGAAGCCGTTGGCCAGCGTCAGGAAGTCGGCGAGGACGAACGATCGGATCAGGGAGAAGCGGCGCGGTCGGGGGGCGGAGACAGGGGTTTCAAGCATGGCGGGGATCGAGTTACTCCTTGGTAGTCTTCGGCCGCGAGGCGTTCCCGCCGCGGAAGGTGTCGGCCAACGAATAGCCTGCGCGGCCCGGGGCAGGCGAGACCGGTTGCAGCCGCGCAGCGACGGCAGGTTTGGGTCGCTTCCCGTCCCACGGTCCGTCATTGTCGGGGCCCCCTCATGCGCCGCGTCCACCTCCTCCTGTTTTGTCTCTGCAGCCTGCCCGCCTTCGCGCAGGACGGCTTCGTCGCACTCTTCAATGGTCGGGACCTTTCCGGCTGGGACGTCGAACCCGGGCTCTGGCGCGTCCAGGACGGGATCATCATCGGCACGAGCGAAGTCGGCCGGCCGAAGACCAACTCTTTCCTGATCTGGCGGGGCACGGTCAGGGATTTCGAGCTGCGGGTCACGATCCGCGTGGTCGGCGATAACAATTCCGGGGTGCAGTATCGCAGCCGTCGCCTGCCCGAAATCACGCCGTGGACGATTCAGGGTTATCAATGCGACGTGCATCCGGTCGACGTCCACACCGCGATGACCTACGAGGAGCGCGGACGCGGCATCTTCGGCTACAACGGCGTCGACGTCGTCATGGATCCTTCCGGCCAGCGCTGGCAGGTCGGCGAGCGTCCCCCCGTGACGGCCGATCTCGCGCAATGGAACGAGTTCGCCGTGATCGCCCGCGGCAACCGGCTCGAGCACAAACTGAACGGCCGGACCACGTCGGTCTTCATCGACCACGACGAGAAAAACCGCGCGCTCTCCGGCCTTGTCGCCCTCCAGCTCCACGCCGGCACGCCGCACACGATCCAGGTGAAGCAGGTCTTGCTGAAGACCCTCGACGCCGGCCCGGTGCTGCACTTCGACGCCGCCGCGCTGCCCCCTGGCGCCCGGAAGATCGACAAACCCAGAGTCGTGAGCGCACAAGGCCGGAACCCGCCGCCGAAGAAGACCGGCGCACCGGGACCGAAGTGACTTCAGCCTACCGTCGAGGTGGAGCGGCGTGTCCCCACGCCGCTGCTCTCCGCCGACGGCCCGCATCTCTGCACCGTGGCGCGATTGAGCGGACTCGCGCGCGACGCAAAATTCTGTTCCGGATGTACCGGTGAACTTCTTTCGCACGTGCACGCTGGCGGCGATCTGGCTGTGCGCGGCCGTGGGCGGCGCGGCCGCGGAGCCCCGGACTACCTGGCGAGTCGAACAGGTCGCCCCCGGCACGGCGACACAGCATGACGGAGTGCTGGTGATCCAGGATGTGGCGGGCTGCACGGCCTGGTGGCCGGAGCGCCTGGTCGCCCCCGTGGAGATCAGCTACGACGTGACCGTGGTGATGGCAGGCGGCAGGACCGACCGGGTCTCGGACGTGAACTGTTTCTGGATGGCGCGGGATCCGCGCTCGGAGGATCCGCCCTTCGCTCCCGCACTGGCGCGCACGGGGAAGTTCTCGGACTACGATTCGTTGCTCACCTACTACGTCGGCTACGGCGGCAACAACAATACGACGACGCGGTTCCGCCGCTACGACGGCACCGCGGCCCGGCCGCTGCTGCCGGAACACGACCTGAGCGGTTCGCGTTTCCTGCTGGAAGGCAACCGCACCTACCGGATCCGGCTGGTGGCAAGGGACGGTGTGGCGGAGTACTACCGGGACGGGGAGAAGATTTTCTCGTTTCGCGATCCCGCGCCACTCACCGCCGGGTGGTTCGCGATCCGCACCGTGCGCAGCCATCTCGAGGTGAAAAACCTCCGGATCGCCCGTCCGGCACCCTGATGGCATCCAGGCGCTCCGGCGGTCGCCTTTTCAGGCCTCCACGCGTTCGCGCCGGAGACGCGCCGCCGCACCGCGCAACTTCTGCGCGAGGTCGGCCGCGACCACCGGTTTGGTGAGATAGTCATCCATGCCATGCTTCAGGCATTGCTCCCGATCCTGGAGGCTGGCGTGGGCGGTAAGCGCGATGATCTGCGGCCGGATCCGGACGTCCGTCCGCTCCCGAATCGCCTGCGTCGCGCTGTAGCCGTCGCGCTGAGGCATCTGCACGTCCATGAGGATCACGTCATACTCCTGGCGCGAGACACTTTCGAGGCACTCGTCGCCGTCCGCGACGATGTCGCACCGATAGCCCAGCCGCTCGAGCAGGCGCCCCGCCACCTTCTGGTTCACGACATTGTCCTCCGCCATCAGGATGCGCAGCGGGATTTCCTCCGCGAGGGAGACCGGAGACGGGGCGGCCCCCCGGAGCTCTCCTTCAGCGGCCCGCGCGTGGCCAAGGGCGGCGAGGAGCGCGTCCAGCAGGGGAGCGAAGCGCACCGGCTTGTGGAACCGGGCGGCGAAGTGCAGCCAGCGGGGGTCCTCCCGGTCGTGCTGCACCGCGGCGGAGCTGAGCATGATCAACGGGAGCTGGCGATGCGGCGCCAGGGCGTGGATGCGCGCCGCGAGATCCAGTCCGTCCATCTCGGGCATCTGCAAGTCGAGAATCGCCAGGTCGGCTGGATTCGCCTGGAGCCAGGCCAGGGCGGCATCGCCGGACTCGACCTCCCACGTGCGCATGCCCCAGCGCTGCGCCTGGACCGAGAGGATGCGGCGGTTCACTTCGCCATCGTCGACGATGAGCAGAAGTTTTCCCTGCAGCAGCGACAGGTCGGGCGAAGGCAAAGGGTGCGAGTCCGCGGCGCGCAGGCGCACGGTGAATCCGAAGGTCGATCCCTGTCCCGGCTCGCTCTCGACCCAGATGCGGCCGTGCATGATCTCCACCAGGCTCTTCGCGATGGCCAGTCCCAGGCCGGTGCCGCCGAAGCGGCGGGAGATGGAACTGTCGACCTGGCTGAACTGCTTGAAGAGCCGGTCCCGGCGATCCGGCGCGATGCCGATGCCGGTGTCCTTCACCTCGAAACGGAACTCGTGCCAGGATTCGGCCGGTGCGCTGGCGCGCGGCTCGGCCGGGCCGAGCAGCCGGCTCGACACCCGCACGAAGACCGAACCCCGCGGCGAGAACTTGATGCCGTTGCCGATGAGGTTCACGAGGATCTGCCGCAGGCGCGAGGCATCCCCCACGAGGCGGAGCGGCGCCGCCTCGTGCAACAGGTAACCCAGGTCGATGTGCTTCTCCGCGGCGCGCGGGCTGAAGAGGTCGAGCGTATCCTCGATGCAACGTCGGAGTTCGAACGGCTGCTCCTCGAGTTCGAGCCGGCCGGACTCGATCTTCGAGAAGTCGAGGATGTCGTTGATCACCACCAGGAGCGAATCGCAGCTCTGCCGCACGGTCTCGGCAAAGCTGCGCTGCTGCGGGTCGAGCGAGGTGTCGAGCAGCAGGCTCGTCATGCCCATGACGCCGTTCATCGGCGTCCGGATTTCGTGCGACATGTTGGCCAGGAACTCCGATTTGGCCTGGCTGGCGGCATCGGCCGCCTCTTTGGCCGCCTTGAGCTCCTGCTCCACCCGGCGGCGCTCGGCGATGTTGGCCTCGAGGCGGCGATTGGTGTCGGCCAGGTCCCGGGTGCGCGCCGCCACGGCCACCTCGATCCGCTCCGCGGTCAGTTCCGATTCCGCACGCTTGAGGCTGTTTTCCGCACTCATCCGGCGCGACTGCCGGCAGTTCAGAATCAGGAAGATGTCCTCGAAAACCACCCACCCCGCGTGCTCGAGCCAGCGTCCCGAGCCGGCCAGGTCGGCGCCATAGATGGACTGCGGCCAGTAGAGGTCCCGCCACGCATGGTCGAGGGTGACGGCCAGGGAGGCGGTGACGATCACACGCCAGTCGCGATAGAAGGCGAGGAACGCGAGGGAGCCGAAGACGTGGAAGTGCGTCTCGAGGCGCCCGCCCGTCAGATGAATCAGGAGCGCCGAGGCAAACATCTGCGCCACGGCAATGGCATGACGCGTGCCGACATGCGCCGGGCACCAGAAGCCGAGCGCGGCGGCGGGGAGCGCCACGGCCCCGCCCAGCAGGGTCGCCGCCCAGACGTGGACGTGGAGCTGGCTGGTTTCGCCGAGCCAGGTGCGCGGAGTGAGCCCCAGCGCCAGGCCGATCCCGGCCAGCCATTGCACCACCAGCAGCAACGCGAACGCCCGGTCGATCTGCGCCCAATAGCGCTGCAGCGAACGCGCCTCGATCGCGGCCGCCCTTTCCCGGAGCGCCGGCGACGGACTCTCGGCGTCCTCCCTCACGAACCCGGATCCCCGCTGTTCAAGGCACAACCGAAAACGGGCTGGTTCGCCGGGCCGTCCGTTCCGCAGACGTCCTCCATCCGCAGCGCAGCGAGCACGGCGGCCCGCCCCGGATTGTCGCCCACATGCCCGCGGGCCAGGGTGATGCCACCGCGGTAGGCCAGCGAGCCGTCCGCCCGATAGAGTCGTGTCTCCCCCGAGGTGCGCAGACCGAACGCGCGCAATCGCCGGCCCTCCGGGTCGACCAGCGCGGTCACGTGGGGCAGCGATTGCGCCCGGCGGAAAAGGTCCGAGGCCTCAGCCGGCTCCGGCGTGGCCACGGCGGCAAATATCACCCGCGCCTCGAGCCGCCCTCCGGCCTGCGCGAGCAGGCTTTCCAGTTCGCTGAGACTCGCGCGCGAGCACGGGCAGCCGGGGTGCATCGCCACCACGAGCGTGGACCGCGCCGGGGAGCGCGGGAGGTCCGCCCCCTCCGGCCAAGCCGCGGGCGCCGACCCGAGTTCGCCCGGCGTGAAGCTGTAGTTGTTCAGCCACTTCACGCCGGCCACCGCCACCGCCACCCAGAGCGAAAGGCCGGTCGCGAGCAGCGCGCGTTGGCGGAAGGACGAGAATGACGTGGACACGGGAGCGGAATGGAAGGCCAGCGCTGGCCACGTAGTCATCGTCGCCGGCCCCCCCGGCTGAAGCGCGGGCCCAGACTATATATTTTCGACGGATCCGGCTGCCGGGCGGGCACCTGCCCGGGCGCGCGGCGCCGGCAACCCCGCGTGAACCGGAAAAAGTCCGCCAAAATCGTTTTATATCTTGCTTAATTAAGTTTTCTCTTAACCGTGAACGCATGCAAAGCCTCGCCGCCCTCGCCGATCCCACCCGGCGCCGCATTGTCGAGCTGCTCGCCGAGCGGGATCGGGCCGCGGGGGAGCTGGTGGACGAGTTCGACCTGAGCGCTCCGGCGATCTCCCAGCACCTCAACGTGCTGCGGGAGGCGGGCCTCATCGTCACCCGCGCCGAAGGCAAGGCGCGTATCCAATCCTTGAATCCGGCCGGGCTCGACGAACTCGAGGCCTGGCTGCAACGCACGCGCCGGTTCTGGAGTCGCCGCCTCGACGCGCTGGAACGCGAACTGCGGGCGGAGGACGAGCGCGCCGCCAAGGCACGGAAACGCCAGGGATGACCCCGTCGCTTCGTGCCCGGACTGCAGTCGCCTCCACCCGCCGCCACGCCCTCTTATGATCAACCAAGACGAGTTCGGAACATTCCAGGGTCCCGGCGAGGTGCGGATCGTCCGCACCCTGCCCGGCCCGATCGAAAGGGTGTGGGACTTCCTCACCGTCCCCGAGAAACGCGCCCGGTGGTTCGCCGGCGGCCCGATGGAGCCGCGCCACGGCGGCAAGGTGGAGCTGCATTTCCAGCACGGGAACCTCGCTCCGGACGAAGAGCCGCCCGCGCAGTTCAAGGAAGCTCACACCGGGGGATTCAAGATGCCCGGCACCGTGCTGCGCTGGGAGCCGCCCCACGTGCTGAGCTATACGTTCGACGACAACTCCGACGTTACTTTCGAGCTCACGACGCGCGGAGCGAACGTGCAGCTCGTGCTCACCCACCGCAGCCGCGGCGAAGACCTCCCGTTCATCACCGGATACGCCAGCGGCTGGCACACCCACCTCGCCCACCTCATGGCCCAGCTCGAGGGTTCGCCACGGCCGCCCTTCTGGCCCCTGCACGCGGCCCTGAAGGCCGAGTACCAGAAGCTCCAGGCGGCGTCGTAAGCCGTCCCCGCCGCCCGCGCGGCCACGTCCGAATTTCCCGTCCGCCCGATACCCCGGGACGGACTCCGGGCGGAGCCATGCCCGTTCATCTCCCCTCCCCTTCCGATCACGCCATCCTCTCACCATGAAATCGAACCCAACCAACCTCCCCACCATCACCACGCGCGAGCACTGGCTCGCCGCCCGCCTCGAGCTGTTACAGGCGGAGAAGGAACTCACCCGCCGCAGCGACGAACTGGCGCGGCGACGCCGGGCCTTGCCCTGGGTACCCGTGACCAAGCCGTATCGCTTCGAGACCGAGTCGGGCGACGCCTCGCTGGCCGACCTGTTCGACGGCCGATCGCAGTTGCTCGTCTATCATTTCATGTTCGGCCCCGACTACGACGCCGGCTGCCCGAGCTGCTCCTCGATCGCCGATGGCTTCAATGGCTTCGTCGGGCACCTGGCGAACCATGACGTCACGCTCGCCGCGGTCTCGCGGGCTCCGTTCGCGAGACTGCAGGCCTTTCGACAGCGGATGGGGTGGAGCTTCCCGTGGGCGTCATCGGCGGGCGGCGACTTCAACGCCGACTACAGCGTGTCGTTCTCCGCCGAACAGCAGCGGACCGGCGCATTCGACTACAATTTCCGCGAAGGCGGCGTGAGTTCCCGCGACAACGACATCGCATCGAGCGCGGCGATCACCGCCGAGGGCACGAAGCTCGCCGACCAGTGCGGCGTCGACTGGCCGACCTATGCCCGCGAGGCACCCGGCATGAGCGCCTTCGTCCAGCGCGAGGGGGTCGTCTATCACACCTACTCCACCTACGCCCGCGGGCTGGACGCGTTGTGGGGCATGTATCCCTGGCTCGACCGCGCCCCGCTCGGCCGCAACGAATCCGGTTTCTGGCTACGCCATCGCGACGCTTATGCGTCATCGCCGGCCCGTGCCGGTCAACCGGTCGTCCATGCCGCCCGCACGTCCTGATCTCCGGCGCCGGGCCGTCCGCCTGGCCGCCGCCACCGCGGCGCTCGTCCTGCTCCCCAAGTGCCTGCTGTGCGCGGCGGCGTACGCCGGGCTGGGGGCGGCGCTGGGAGGCGCGTCGTCCGAGCTTTGCGGCGCCGCGGCGACGACCCTCCCGGCCGGTTGGCCGGAATGGCTCGGGGCTGCGGCGGCGCTGTTCGCCATCGCCCTGCGCTTCGCCTCCGGATGCGGCGCTTTCCGCCAGCGGTGGAGCGGCGGCGCGGCAGCCGGCAATCAGGCGGAGCAGCCAAGCGGCGCGGCACGCGGTTGATTTTGCTTCACAGCGCGCGTGCGGTGCGTGCCAATGAAGGCCAAACCCAGGCGCGCCGTGGCGATCCACGCGCCGGCTCCTCACCCACCGATGAAAGTGCGATTCCTCCTGCTGCTTGTCACCCTGCTCACCGCCGCGCGGATCCTGGCGGCCGACGTCGGCCGCCCCAACATCCTCTTTGCCATCGCCGATGACTGGGGACCGCACGCCGGCGCGTATGGCACCCGCTGGGTGAAGACGCCCGCCTTCGACCGTGTCGCGCGCGAGGGGCTGCTGTTCAAAAACGCCTTCACGCCGATGGCAAAATGCGCGCCCTCCCGCGCGATCGTGCTCACCGGCCGGCATCTGTGGCAGAACGAGGAGGCCGGCAATCACATGGCCGTGTTCCCGCCCAAGTTGAAGAGCTGGCCCGAAGTGCTGACCGGGCAGGGCTGGCACATGGGCATCACGGGCAAGGGCTGGGGCCCGGGCATCGCCAACGACGCCAGCGGCAAGCCGCGGGCCATCACCGGCAAACCGTACCAGCAGCGCCGCGCGGAGCCGCCGGCGAAGGCCATCTCGGTCACGGACTACGCCGCCAACTTCAAGGACTTCCTCGACGCCGCCCCCGCGGGCGCACCCTGGTGCTTCTGGTACGGCTCCACCGAGCCTCACCGCGCGTACGAATTCCAGGTCGGGGTGCGCAAAGGTGGCAAGCACCTCACCGACATCGACCGCGTGCCTGCCTACTGGCCGGACGAGGAAACGGTGCGGCACGACATGCTGGATTACGCCTTCGAGGTCGAACACACGGATGCCCATCTCGGCCGCATGATCGCCGAGCTGGAGCGGCGGGGGCTGCTCGACTCCACGCTCATCATCGTGACGAGCGACCACGGCATGCCGTTCCCCCGGGTCAAGGGCTACGCGTATCACGACTCCAATCACGTCCCGCTCGCCGTGCGGTGGCCGCGGGGAATGAAGCATCCGGGCCGGGTCATCGAGGACTTCGTGGACTTCACCGACATCGCCCCGACGGTGCTGGATTATGCCGGGATCGCCTGGCGCGACAGCGGCATGATGCCGATCACTGGCCGGTCGTGGCGCCCAATCGTCGAAAGCGACCGGGGCGGACAGGTGATGGCGGAGCGGGACCATGTGCTGGTCGGCAAGGAGCGCACCGACGTCGGCCGGCCGAACGATGTCGGCTACCCCATCCGGGGCATCGTGACGTCGCGGCACCTGTACCTGCGCAATTACGAACCCTCGCGCTGGCCTGCGGGAAATCCGGAAACCGGATACCTCGACACCGACGGCAGCCCGACGAAGTCGCTGATCATCGAGCGGGGCCGGCGCGACCGGGCCGACCGCTTCTGGCAGCTCAACTTCGGCCTCCGCCCCGGCGACGAGCTGTACGACCTGCGCCGCGATCCCGATTGCGCGCAGAACCTCGCCGCCGATCCCGCTTACGCCGCGCAGCTCGCCGCGCTGCGCGAGCGCATGGAGCGCCAGCTCAAGGCGCAGGGCGATCCCCGCATGGCGGGCCGCGGGGAGATCTTCGATCGTTACGTCCCGACGTCGAACGCCGGCTTCTACGAGAAGTACCTCCGCGGCGAGAAACCTCAGGCTGGCTGGGTCAACCCGGGCGATTTCGAGCCGGGGCCGCTCCGCTGAGCCGCATCAGCCCGGGCGCCGCGGTTCCTACGACGCCCTTCCGTCGCCCGTGGGAGGTCCCTCGGCAATCCCGTCAAATCTTCCGGAGGGCCGCGCTCCGTCGCAGCCAACGTGACGCCGGCAGCCCGCAGCGATGGCAACAAAGCACCGAGAGCCCGAGCCGCCCCCCGCTCTACGGACCTGCCTCCGACCCGGATTTGCCCGCGACACCGCTGCCATCGGACAACGGCGTCTCCGCCACCACGAAGGGTGGCAGCCGCACCGGGGGGCGATCGGCTGGATCCTGTTCGAGGTACTCGCGGAGGCGCTTCGGCGTGGTGGACACCTCCGGCCGCACGAGCCCGCAGTAGAGCGCGGCGATTCCCACCGAGAACATCAGGATCCAGAGCAGCCGGTATTTTGCGTGCACGTGCAAGACGGTAGACCGTGCGCGGGGCGACCACAAATCCGGCGGATCTCGCCCGGCCCCCAGCGCTTGGACCGCACGCCGGTCGCCCGCCGAGCCGCACCCAGGGGTCCCCCCGGGGCTCCCCCTGCCTCTGACAGGAAATTCCGCAGGGAATGGGGGCAATTCGAGGACGGGTCTTTGGGGGCGTATCCGAACCCTTGCCCTGTCACCACGCCGGGGAATCCGGGTCGTTCCTTCCTGACGGCCGCCTGGCTGTCTGAAACTGCCATAAACCCAAGAAAGGAATAATCATGAAATTCACGTCCTCAACCTCAGCCCTCGCCGCCCTCGCTCTCCTGCTCCCGGTCGGCGCACTCGCGCAGTCCGGTTCGTCCTCTGGCTCGTCCAGCGGAACGGGCACTCGGAACCAGCCCACCTCCAACCAGTATCCGTCCGGTGGATCTTCCACCACGTCGGGCGCCAACTCGCAGTATCCCTCCACCAGCGGCACCAACCGGGACGGTATGTCGCAGATGAGCGGATACCACGACCAGCAGATGATGCTGATCAAGGAAGACAAACTGAAGGACAAGCTCACGGCCCGTGAAGTGCGCGGCATGAAGGTCGTCGACCGCGACGGCCAGAAGGTGGGCAAGGTCCAGGAGGTCGGACTCGGCTGGGCAATGCGCGACGGCACGAGCTCCTATGACTCGACGCGGACCTACGGCACCACCAGCAGCACCGGGACGACGACGTCCACGAGCTCCCGCTCCACTGAAGCCGGCTCGACCACGCCGATGACCTCGGCCACCGGAATGGGCAGCAAGGCCGGCCAGGTGACCTTGTACATCGAACTCGACAACGATGTGGGCATCGACGGCGACGATCTCGCCGCCATTCCTGTCTCCCACGTTCAGCTCGATCGCGAGAAGGAACAGGTGAAACTGCAGGTCTCGCGGACCGATCTCGCGGCGCAGCTCAAGCGCACCGGGACGACGTCGTACAATCGATAAGACCGCCCGAGAAGGGTCGCTTCTCAACGAAGAGCCGGACTGAGGTCCGGCTCTTTTGCTTTTTGCGTCCGTGGAGGTCCGGCAAGGCGGGCAGGCCGGGACGAGCAGAGCGTGCCGCCCGCCGGGGATTCGGCCGGTCCGTCTCGAAAGATCCAGCGATCAGACACCGCTCAGCCACGACGCCTGGGGTTCCGCTTGTCCCAGGCGGCTCGAAGTTCGACGGATCCCTCCGTGGCGCTTGGCGGACAAGCCGCTCACCTCTCCATCCGGCCGGCTTCCCTGGGGCATCGCCAACGGGGCGCGGAGCGCTCGAAGCGATGCAATTTCGCCCTCACGAGGGCATCCCTCGCGCGGCGGCCGGAGCGCTGAAGCGGAGCGTAGGCTGATTGCGAGTAGGGCGGACACGAAAAAACCCGCGGCACGCAATGCCGCGGGTTACATGCCATCCACCCGATTATCGGCCCGGGGGCACGGGAGTGGTTGGAGGCCCGGCCGGATTGGGCCCGCGATTGGGATCGGCGCCGCCCGCCTGCGATTTCACCGACAGGCGGTTCTGCACGTTCGTGACTCCGGCGACGCCTCGCGCGATCTCCTCGGCGCGCGCACGCTGCACATCGGTGTCAACGAAGCCGTTGAGCTGCACGACGCCCTTGAACGTGTCGACGCCGACATCGAAGGCGGAGACGATCGCGTCCTGGACCAGCGCGCCGGTGCTGCGTGCCGTCGGCGTCGCGGCGCAACCGCCGACGTAGAGGCAAACGGCGCTCGCGAGCGCAAGCAGAGGGATCAGACTGAAGTTCGGTTTTTTCATGATTAGGCGGAGGTTGTCGCTCCGATAGTGACTCCGTCGCCCGGTCGGTTCCGCGGTGGACTTCCGATCTCTCCCGCCGGCTTTGCCCTCGAACGACGATCGGACGAGCTCCGATCCCGTCGGGAAAATCCCTCCGTGCCGTCTTCGCTCCAAGGGGCCGCGGAAACGCGCGCGGCGCGGGCACGGGCTCCATCGATGCGCGCCATTGACGGTTCCCTCCGGCCTTTCGCTTCGCTCCCGCCCCATCGCACGTTGGTGGGTTCCCCCAGCGAATACAATTTGCGCGCAGCACCTGCGCCGCGACGTTGCGTCACCGTGCCGCATCTCGCGGCGGGAAAGGCTGCGTCGGCCGGGATAGCTCCCCCGGCGCGCCCGTCCCTGAGCACCAACCCAAGGCAAACGTCGAAACCATGAAACCCTTACCTCGCATCTCACGCATCGTGCTCCTTGCGCTGTCTGCCCTCTCGCTCTCCTGGCTGGCGATCGCCCCCGCGCAGGTCCCGTCCGCCGCCGGCAGCGGCGCCATCTCGGGGCGCGTGCTCAATGCGGCGACCGGCCGGTATCTCAACAACGCGCAAGTCACGGTGGAGGGAACCAACCTTCGCACCCAGACCAATGAATTCGGCGAGTTCCGGATCAACGGCGTCCCGCCCGGGCCCCAGCAGGTGCGCACCTATTACACCGGCCTCGATCCCCTGACCCAGACTGTGACGGTGCAGGCGGGACAGACCGCGACGGTCGCCGTCGAGCTCACCTCCGGCGGGCTCGGCAGCACCGTGCAGCTCGACACCTTCACGGTCGCGGCGGCGCGAGAGCTGGAAGGCCCGTCGCTCGCGATCAACGAGCAGCGGTTCGCGCCCAATGTGAAGGTCGTGATGGCGGCCGACGCGTTCGGCGACGTGACCGAGGGAAACGTCGGGGAATTCCTGAAATACCTCCCCGGCATCACGGTCGACTACGTCGCGGCCGACGTGCGCACGGTCTCCGTGCGAGGCTTCTCCGACCGGTTCACCAGCGTATCCGTGGACGGGATGCGCACCACCAGTTCCGCGTCGGGCAGCAATGCGCGCGTCTTCGAGTTCGAGCAGGTGTCGATGAACAACGCCTCCCGCGTCGAGGTGACCAAGGTGCCCACGCCGGACACGCCGGCCGATTCCCTCGGCGGGAGCGTGAACCTGATCAGCAAGAACGCCTTCGAACGACGGGGCGCCGCCTTCAACTACCGCGCCTACGTGAGCGTGAACAGCGAAGAGACGAATCCGTTCGAGCAGACGCCCGGCCCCGGCCGCGAGGAAACCTACAAGGTGCTGCCGGGTTTCGATTTCGACTGGACGCTCCCGATCAACGACCGCTTCGGCCTCGTGATCACGGGCCTGAGCTCGAACCAATACAACGAGCAGCACCGGTGGCAGACGCTCTGGAACTACAATCAAGCCGGCGCCACGCCGGACAATCCCTACCTGCAGCAGTGGCAGATCCAGGACGGGCCGAAGAACACGTTTCGCGACTCCGTCAGCCTGAAGGCCGACTGGAAACCCGGCCCGAACTCCGTGATCTCGGTCAGCGTCCAGGACAACTACTACAAGGCATTTTTCGCCAACCGGAACCTGAACTTCAACGTCGGCACCAATCCCGCCCCGACGCCCGCCTCGGGCTCGCGGCTGATGTGGGGGCCGACCTTCGTGGACAGCGCCACGGGGCGCGCGACCGTGACGCAGGGCAGCTCCTGGCGTCACAAGATGGGCGATACGAAGGCGGTCAACCTCCGGTTCAGCCACAACGGCGAGATCTGGAACGCGTCCGCGGGCCTGCACGGCGCCAAGTCGAAGACCTGGTATCGGGAGCTGGCGCGCGGGCATTTCTCCAACGTGGGCACGCGCCTGCGGGACGTGGCCCGGGTGCGGGCCGACAACATCAACTTCCCCCACCACGAGTGGGCCGTCTACGACGCCGCCGGCGACATGCTGGATCCGTACCGGCTCGCCAACTACAACCTCAACACCGCGCAGAACAGCCCCGTCGACGGCAAGGCGGTGATGAAGGGCGGATATGCCGACCTCGAGCGGGAGATGGACCTGATGGGGCAGCCGGTGCGCGTCAAGGTGGGCGCCTCGATGCGGGAGGAGATGCGCGACAACCGGCGGTACAACGAGCGCTGGACCTACGTGGGCCCGGACGGCGTCGCCAACACCGCCGACGACAGCGCGCTGCCGTTCCTCAATGCCTCCTACCTCGGAGTCGATCCGGGCTACGGCGAGCCCGCGATCCAATGGGTGAACCCCTATCTGCTCGCGGAGCATTTCGGATCCAACCCCGAGTACTTCCGGCTTGGGACGGGCAACAATGCGACGGGCGTCGAGGCCGAGACGTTCCGCATCCTCGAGTCGGAGAAGATCAGCGAAGTGGTGTCCGCGGCGTACGTGCGCCTCGACGGCAAGCTCTTCGACAACCGGCTGCAGTGGGTCACCGGCGTCCGGTTCGAGGACACGCGCGACACCGGCGAAGGGCCGTTGATCAATCCGGACGTGGTGTTCGAGCGGAATCCCGACGGCAGCTACGTCGATGCCGATCCGGCCGCGCCGGGCGTGCAGCGGCGGCGCCGTCCGGTCGCGGGGGCCGCGGGATCGCTCGACGAACTGCGCCTCACCCACCGCGAGCGCGCGTTCCAGGCGGAGCGCGACTATCACGGCTACTACCCCAGCCTCCACCTCAACTACAACCTGTCGGACGACTTCGTCATCCGCTTCGCGTATGCCAAGACGCTGGGCCGGCCGGACTACGCGGATATCATCCCGAGCATCGATATCGACATCGACGAGAACCCTGACCTGCCGGGCACGATCACCGTCAGCAACACGGGCCTCAAGCCTTGGACGGCGCAGAACTTCGACGTTTCACTCGAATACTACTTCAACCGCGGCGGCGTCGCGTCGGTGGGCGGATTCCTGAAGGAGCTCGACGACTTCTGGGGCCTTTCGACCGGGCCCGTCACCCAGGAGCTGAAGGATCAGTTCGGCCTCGATGATTCGTTCGACAACTGGACGGTGAACACGCGGGTGAACGTGGGGCAGGCCCGGATTTCGGGCGCCGAGTTCAATGTCGTCCAGCAACTGCGCTTCCTGCCCGGCCTGGCGCGGCATTTCAGCGTGAGCACCAACGGCACGCTGCTGCATCTCGAAGGGAGCAACGCGGCGGATTTCCGGCGCTTCATCTCGAAGACCGGCAATTTCAGCGTGAGCTGGAGCCGTTCGCCCTTCACGGCGCGGCTTACCTGGAACTATCGCGGCAAGCAGAAGAACGCGCCGCAAACCGGCAACCAGTACGGCGCGAACAACGGCTTCTGGGAGTACTACGATTCCCGCTTCAACCTCGACGCCAATGCCGAGTACGCGTTTTCGCCGCGCTTCCGCCTCTTCGCCAACGCGCGCAACATCACGAACGAGCCGCAGGTGCTCGAACGTTACAGCCTCACCTCCGCCCGCCATGCCAGCTCCTACCGTCACGAAGAGTTCGGCGTGCAGATCGCCATCGGGCTCAAGGGAACATTCTGAACGACTTATGCCCATGCAGACCACCATCAAGATCGCCAAGCTCGCCGACGCCACCGACACCGCGCACATCGAAAAGGCCCTCGAGGCCGTCCCCGGCGTGCAATCGGTGAGAGTCGAGGCCGCCGAGAACCGCGCGATCGTCGAACACGAAGGCGCGGACGAGGCGCAGCTCACGTCCGCCATCAAGCAAACCGGCTACATCGCCACGGTGGACTAGCCGCGCGCCCCCGTTCCCTTCCATGAAAACCACCCCCCGAAATCCACGCCGGGCCGCCGCGGCGGCCATGGCTTTGCTCGTCCTGGTCGCCGTCGCCGGCATCGTCGCTGCCGTGTACTTCTGGAATCGCGTGCAGGCGTCCACCGCGACCTACGGAGAAACGCAGGCCCAGCTCGAGGCCGCCCGCCGGGAAGCCGCGGACTTCCAGGCCCGGCTGAAAACGGCCGAGTCCGCCGCGTCGGATCTGCAATCCCAGCTCGGCTCGACGAAGACCGCCTCCGAGCGGCTGCAGCAGGAGCTCGCCCACGGCCGCGAGGCGACGGGCAAACTTGAACTGCAGTCGCGCCAGTTGACCGAGGCGGGGCGGACGGAAGCGGCGAAGCTGAGGGCGCAGCTGGAGCAGGCGATCGGCGCCTCTTCGCGCGCCGGCGAGCAGTTGAAAGGCGAGGTGATGAAGGCTCAGTCCGCGTCCCAGCGCCTGAACCGGGACCTCAACGAGGCCCAGGAGCGCTCGTCGGAATTGCAACGCCAGCTGGAAGACGCGCACAAGGAGAACCGGGACCTGCGCCGCCGCATCGAAGAGGCGCAGCTCCGCATCTACGAGCTGCAGGCGGGCACCGCGCGCTGAAGGGACCCCGACGGACAGCCCCGGTGGTCCGGGGCTGTCCGCGTGGGCGCGGAAGAGTCGAGCGGACCCGCGCGAAGGACCGCGCGGGTGTCGCGGAAACGTAACCTGCGGGTGCCGCAGCCTGCGTTGCCCGCGCTGCCCAGAGGGAATGCGTCCCGCCGGAGCCTGCCGCGGGACGCGGGCCGCGCACGCCATTCAACGAGTTGAACGCGGGCACGGTTGAGGCGCGCCGGAGCGTGGGTGACCCTCCGGGCAACCCTTCCCTGCCATGACCTTCGCCCGTATTCTCCCGCGACTTGCTCCGCTGGCGCTGCTCGCGCTGCTCCCCTCCGCCCGTGCCGCCGCCCCGACGGCGGCCCCGGCCGCGCCGGCCGACGCGACCGTGACGCTCTCCCCGTTTGAGGTCCGCCCCGAGGACGACACCGGCTATCAGGCGATGAACACGACCTCGGGCAGCCGGCTCGCGACCAGCCTCAAGGACACGGCCGCCTCGATCTCGCCCTTCACGCCCGAGTTCCTCTCCGACATCGCGGCGACGAACGTCAACGAGATGCTCGCCTACGCCGCCAACGCGGAACTCAACGCCGGAGACGCCGAAGGAGCGGGCTTCAACAATCCCCGCGATTTCAGTTCCGCGGGCGGAGAGCCGTTCCGGATTCGCGGCATCCCCGGCGCCGTGTCGACGGACTACGTGGAGAACGCCGCGCCGCAGGACCTGTACAACATCGAGCGCGCCGAGGTGGCGAGCGGGCCCAACTCGATCCTCTTCGGCTCCGGCGATGCCGGCGGCCTCGTCTCCCTCACCTCGAAGAAGGCGCAGGTGAACCGCAACCGCTACTCCCTCGCGGCCGTGTTCGGTTCCTGGGACTACGAGCGCTATACCGCCGATCTCAACCAGGTGATCGTGCCGCGGAAGCTCGCCGTGCGGTTCAACGGCGTATACGGCAACGCGAAGAGCTGGCGCCGCTACGAGTTCAGCGACACGCGGCGCGGGACTGCGTCGATCACCTACCGGCCGCTGCCGAAGACCTCGATCTCGCTCAATTACGAGGACGGCCTCGTCGAGAACAGCGTCGGGCTCAAATGGAACACCACCGACCAGGTCACGCGCTGGATCGCGGCGGGTCGCAACGTATCGGACGCGACCGCCGCCAACCAGGCCCTCGGCATCTCCAGCTTCGGCGCCAACCAGCGGTTCACCTATTTCACCCAGGACGGCTTCGTCTCGAACCTGCGAAACGAGCTCCGCACCAACATCGCGCCCGGGACGGCCGACACCCTGCTGCCACCGTCGATCTTCCCCTACGACGTGAACTGGGCCGGACCCTCGACGCGGCTCTGGCGCGACTTCAGCAACTACCAGGTCTCGCTCGAACAGCAGCTTTTCGACGGCCTGGTGATCCAGGGCATCTACCTGCGCAACAAGACCAACGCGGTCGCCCGCTCGTTCGTGTACAACGGCAACGCGATGGACTTCCTCGGCGACCCGAACCTGACCATCCCTGCGCCGGGCGGGTCGGGCACGCTGGCCAACCCGCGGGCGGGCCAGCTCTACCTCGAGACCAACCAGCTTGACGACCGGACGCTGACGGAGAACGAGATCAAGCGCCTCACCCTCGCGTACGAGTTGAAACTCGGGAAGTGGTTCGGCCACCACCGGCTCGCGGCACTCTACGAGAATTCCGTGCAGGACAAGTTCACCCGGGCCCGGCGCGAGATCCTCGTCGATTCCTCCAACCGTCCGGTCAGCAACGTCGGCGATCCGGCCAACGCCCAGAACCTGCTCTACCGGCGCACCTACGTGCGCGAAGGCGACATCTCCACCTACGCGCTCCTGGGCCTGTACACGCCGCTCGCGCCGTTCAGCTACAACGGCCAGACGCTCTCGCCGCGGCTGATCAACACCGGCGAACTCACGTCGGTGAAGGACACCACGAGCTACATGATCGCCGCGCAGAGCGCGTGGCTCGACCGCCGGCTCACGACGACGCTCGGGTTTCGCCGCGACGACATCGTGTACCTCGACAACACGACGGCACGGATCACCAATCCGTCCGATCCGCGCATCGTGTCCGGCCAGTACGTGCTCAACGAGCTCGCGGCCGTCCCCGGCTTCACCCGCAACGTCATCCATCCGCAGACCTTCACCGCCGGCGGCGTGCTGCACCTGCACAAGCGCTTCTCGATTTTCTACAACCAGTCGACCAACCGCGGCGCCCCGCGCTTCAACCGCAGCATCCTGCCGCGCGGCAGCATTCCAGGGACGCCGGAAGGCAAGGGCCGGGACGCGGGCTTCATGTTCGACCTGCTCGGCGACGACCGTTTCTTCGCGCGCGTCACCTACTTCGAGACCTCGCAGGTCGGCGACGCCGCCGTTTCGCCCAGCGGCGCGGTGCTCAATGCGCAGGCGCTGGGGCGCTCGCAGACGCTGGCGATCCTCGCTGCGCTGCGCGACGCCGGCCGGCTCACGCAGGCGCAGGTGGACGAACAGTCGTTCAACTGGAACGCGGCGACGATCGACACGGCGAGCAAGGGCGTGGAGCTGGAGCTCGTGGCCAATCCCACGCGCAACTGGACGATCCGCGCAAACTATTCGAAATCGGAACGCGACCGCGAAAAATTCTTCGCGGAAGGCTACGCGTACTTCGCACAGAAGTTTCCCGAATGGCGGTCCCTGGCCGCGGGCAACGCGGCCCTGCTCGCCACGGTCGAGGCCAACATCCTCGCGATCCAGACCAACGAACTCGACGGCCGGGCGGTCGCGCAGGAGCAGGGCTTCGGCTCGATCCCGCACAAGGCGACGCTGACGACCCGTTACAAATTCGACCGGGGCCTCGCCGGGGGACGGCTGAAGGGCGCGTTCGTCGGGGGCGCGGTGCGGTATCAATCGGGCGCGTACAGCCAGACGGACACGCGCGCGCCCGCGGCCGGGGGCACCGGCAGGGAGTACTACACGGAGAGCACGCTCTTCACCGACGCGTTCGTGGGGCTGCCCGTGCGGCTGCCCTGGAATCGGACGACCGCGCGCGTGCAACTGAACGGGCGCAACATCTTCAACTCCGACCTCGTCAGCCTGGCGCGCTACAACGCTGACTTCAGCGGCGCCCGGCGCATCTATCTGCGCGAACCGCGTTCGTGGCGGCTCACGCTGTCGGTGGATTACTGAGCCCGCGCCGGCGGCCCGACGGGCTTTTTTGGCTCGCCGCTGCGCTGCCGCCGCCTAGGCGTCGGGCGCCGTGATGCGCCGTCTCCGCTGTCCGTCCCGCCGGCGACGGGTCTTCCCCGCCGGGCCCCGCTCCGCCTGCACGCGGCGGGGAGGCGGGGCGCAGGCAGGGGTGGACCCGCGCGCGGACTCGCGCCCATGCCGATGACCGCAGCGGCAGTCGCGCGTAGTTCCGGGGCGCGGCCCATGCTGCTCATGGGCACCATGATGGCGGCGGCTTCCACCGTCGACCTGCTCACGACCACCCTCCTGCCGATCACGGCGCGGCACTTTACCGACAACCTCATCCTCATCGGGCTGCTGGTGGCGATGAACCGCATCTGCGGCTTCCTCATCCAGCCCTACGCCGCCTGGCGCAGCGAACGCGGCGGGGCCGCCGCGGGGCCCCGCCGCCGGTATCTGCTGCGGGCCTGGCCGGTGGTGTTCGGGAGCGTCGCCCTACTCGGGCTGCTGCCGTTCCTGATCCCGGAGCACCGTCACGCCACGGCCCTCGCCGTCCTCGCCCTCTTCGCGGTGAACCTGGTCCTGCAGGCCTCCGTTGACCTCTGTTATGGCACGGGCGATCCGCTTTACGGCGACACCTTCGATCGCGGAGACCTCGGCCGGGCCAACGGGATTCGCATGGTCCTGACCGCCGCGGCGGGAGTGCTCATGACGCAACTCTTCATCCCGCTGGGCGACCGGCACGAATTCTGGCCCTTCGCGGGCACGCTGCTCCTGGTGGCGCTGGCCGCGCTCGCCGCGAAGTCGCTCCCGCGCTTGGGCCATCCGCGGCCGGTCGCCGCCGGCGAGCGCTACCGGCCCTTCGCGCCGCTCGGCCTGCTGCGCGACGGCGCGCTCCGGCGCAAAGCGGTGTGCGCCTCCGCGGTCCTCGGCGTGCTGGCCCTCACCGAAATGATGCACGCGCTGTTCGTCACCGAAACGCTCGGCTTCTCCCTCGCGGTGCTGGGTACCACGACCACCGTGGCCTCGGCCGTCTCCCTGCTCATGCCGTATCCGGTCGGCTGGATGGTCGACCGGTGGGGACCTCGTCGGGTCTTGATCGCCGGCTTCGCCCTCGTCGCCGCGGTCGAGGCCGCCTTTGTCCTCTGGGTGGACGACCTGGTTTCACTCACGCTCACCGTCATGCTCTTCAAGGCCGGCTGGGTGGTCGTGCACCTTCCGGTGCTGCCCCTGATCTTCGAAGCGGTGCCGGCAGATCGGCGCGGCGCCACCTTTGCCGCGGTGCAGATGACGCGCGCCGCGGCGACCAGCGTGCTGGTCCTGCTCGCCGGCGGTCTCGCGCACGTCGCTGCGTCCTATCGCACCTGTTACGTGCTTGCCGGGGCAGTGGCGGTCGTCGGCCTTGGATTTGCGCTCCGGCTGCGACCGCATCCGGGACGGCATGCGGTGGCGCCGCTGGCCGGCTCCGCCAGGCTGCCCGCTCCGCACGCACCGGGTCCGCTCCGCTGAATTGCGCTGGCGTCGCGCGGGCGGCCCGGCACCGTGCGGCAGGTTGAACCAGATCGGACAGGTCACCGTGACGCAGCAGATGGTGGCGGACGCCGCCGGCGTGCACCTGTCGACCGTGTCCCTGGGCCTGCGCAACGACCCGCGCCTGCCGGAGGCGACGCGCCGCAAGGTGCAGGCCACGGCCCAGCGCCTCGGGTACACGCCCAACCCGCTCGTGTCCCTGCTGATGTCGCGCGTGCGGCGCAGCAATGCCGGTTATCGCGGCACGATCGCGTACCTGCACACCGTGCCCAGGGAGACGGCCCGCCGCCTCAGCCAGGTGCATCAGAACTTCATCGCCGGCGCGCGGCGTCGCGCCGCCCGCCTGGGTTACAATCTCGACGAACTGTTCCTCGCTGCGGGCCCGGCGGGCGCGCGGCCCGTGGCGCGCACCCTGGCCGCCCGCAACATCGCCGGCGTGGTGGTGGAGCACGTGCCGGGCGCCTCCTGCCCGGACCGCCGCCTGCCGCTCGACCTCGCTGCGTTTCCGTCCGCGTCCCTCGGCGTGCCGCTGGCGCATCCGACGCTCCACTACGTGGCCAACGACCAGTACATGCGCGCGGTGGTCGCCGCTCGCGAACTGCTGGCCCTCGGCTACCGGCGGCCGGGCCTCGCGATCATGGACGCCTTCGACAGCCGCATGGCGCACCGCTGTTCGGCGGGATTCTGGGCGGTGCAGGAGTATGTCGCCGGCCTCGAGCGCATCCCCATCTGCCGCATCGACGCGGGGGACACGCGCGCCCTCGGCGCGTGGGTGCGCCGCCATCGGCCGGATGTCGTGCTCGGCACCAACGCGCGCCTGCTCGACCAGCTGGCCGCCGGCGGCTGGCGGGCGCCGCGGGACCTCGGCTGGGTGCACCTCGACTGGCTGCCGGAGCACCGCCCCCAGGCGGGCGTGCACGGCAACAGCGAACTCACCGGCGCGGCCGCCGTCGACCTCGTGGTGTCGCAATTGCACCGCGGCGAGACCGGGCCGCCGCCCCATGCGGTGCATCACCTCGTATCCGGCGTGTGGATCCCGGGCGACACCCTGCGCCGCATGGGGCCGCCGCGGGATCTCGACGCGTCGTTCTTCGCGGAGCTGCAGCCGGGCTGAGCCGCTTGAGATCGGGCGGCCGGCCCCTCAAGGTTCGCGGACCGCGCGAATGCTGCGTCCGGATTGGTGCAGCGTGAGCGCCGTTGCGGGCCCCGTCCCGTCCGGCAGTTCGAACACGAGATCCGCGGCGACCCGCCGGGAGAAGAACGCATCCGGCGCGGCGGCGTAGAGACGGTCGGTCGCCTGTCCGGTCGGGGAGACAAAGAGGGCGTCGTTGCGCCGTTCGATGACGAGCGCGAACGACGGGTTGATGCGGAACGTGCCCGTGCAACGGTCAAGCTGGGCGGCCGTGAGAGCGACGGTCGGCCGCGTGGCGTTGGGCACCGCGCGCTCGGGCAGGCCGGCGGCGCGGCGCATCAGCACCTCAGCCAGCTCCGAGCCCGCGGGCGTCGAACGGTTGGCGAGCACGACGCTCGCCAGCCCGAGCGGGCGGTGCACGAAGATCGCCGCGTGATAACCGCCGGTCACGCCGTTGTGCCAGCGGGTGCTGCCGTCGCCGGCCAGGAACCACCCCAAGGCCTGGCCGCCGGGCGCAAGCGTCGCGGAGAGATCCTGTTTCGCCCAGCCCAGTTCGATGGCCCGCTGGAGCGGCGTCCCTTCCGGCTGCAGCATTGCCCGCGCAAAGCGCAGCAGGTCGGCGAGCGTGGACCGAATCCCGCCGGCTCCCGCCAGCGCCTGGCACCCCCATGACGTCCAGCGCTGGCCCGCTCCGTTGTGAGGAGGAGCGAGGCGTTCGCGCTGCTCCGGGCTCAACGTCAGCACGGTGTCCTTCAGGCCCAGGGGCTCCGTGATGCGCTCGGACAGCAGCGCCGCATAGGTCCGGTCCGCCCGCCGGGCCAGTAGCGTGCCGAGCAGGCCGACGGCCAGATTGCTGTAACTGGCGCGCGTGCCGGGCGGGAAATCCAGTTTCACCTGCCGCAACGTGGCCCACAGCGCCGCCTCCCCATAAGCCGCGTACGGGTCACGATAATCGTCCTGGGGAATTTCCGGCGGGACGCGGGGCAGTCCCGAGGTGTGCGTCGCCAGCATTCGCAGCGTGATCTTTTCGCCCGCGCCTTCGGGGAGCACCACGTCCTCCGGCAGCAGTCGCGCGACGGGCGTATCCAGTTCGACCTCATCCCGCACGACGGCCTCGGCGAGGAGCAGCGCGGTGAACACCTTGGTGACCGAGCCGATTTCATAAAGCGTGCGCTCGTCGGGTGGCCGGTCGACGTCGCCGCTCAACGTCCCCGCGTGCGCCGTGGCGACCTCCTGCCCCTGGACGACTCCGACCGACACCGCCCGCACTGCATCGGCCGCGAGGTAGGGAGCGATCGCCCGCGAGAGGTCCTCCCGGGAGAGGGTGGCCGCGAAAACCGCGGGGGAGAGAAGGCCGAGCATGAGGCGGAGAAAATGCTTCATGACGCAAAACGTGGACCTCTCGCGCAACGAAGGGCAAGCGGCAGAAGAACTCCGAGCCGCCGGCGGACACGGATCCGGGCTCCCGAACCGCGAGCGCGCTCCGGCGGTTTAAGGAAAGACCCAGCCGTTTCGGAGGCTGCGCACCGTCGCAGCGGCGCTGATGCAGCATCGACCTCCGAGCCGCGGACGATGGATGACGCTCCTCCAGAGCAGATTCAAAAATTCGGTAGCCCAAACCTAAACGCAAAGTCGCAAAGGAACGCGAAGTTTCGCCACGTTTTCCTTCGCGAGCCTTTGCTCTCCTTCGCGTCTTTGCGCTTAGGATCCCGCCCTGATCGGCTACGATTTTGGTTTAGGCGCTCTAGCGGGATTCACCGCGCCGGGCGGCCTCGATGCGGGCGACGTCGATCTTGCCCATCTCCATCATCGCTTCGAACGCGCGCTTCGCCTCGGCGCCGCCCGCGGCGAGCGCCTCGCTCAAGACCCGCGGCGTGATCTGCCAGGAGATACCCCAGCGATCCTTGCACCACCCGCACGCGCTTTCCTTGCCGCCGTGGCCCACGATGGCGTTCCAATAGCGATCGGTCTCCTCCTGCGTATCCGTGGCGACCTGGAACGAGAAAGCTTCCGAATGTTCGAAGGCCGGTCCCCCGTTGAGGCCCAGGCATGCCACGCCCAGCACGGTGAATTCCACCGTGAGCACGTCACCCGCCTTGCCCGAGGGATAGTCGCTCGGGGCATGATGGACGGCCGTGATCCGGCTGTCAGGGAACGTCGCGACATAAAACCGCGCCGCGTCGAGCGCATCCCGGTTGAACCAGAGGCAGACCGTGTTCTTGGGCGATGGGGAAGCCATGACCCGTACTGACCACCACGGGCGAGCCCGGTGCAACGTCCTTTGAACCGGGAAGAAACCCTGGTCAACGGCCGCTCCGTGGAGAAATCTCCCAGTTCGTCAGGCATAGCCCGACAGCCAGAATCTCACTTACTCCCATGTAGGAGTTCCTTACAGTCAGCAACTTAAGCAATACAATCGCTTTAACATGCTCGGCGCATTTCTGCGTCGGAGGGCGATACACCCGAGCTTTTCCGCGCCTCTTCGCCGAACGGAAAAGACCTCGCCTAAACCCCTGTGGCGCAGAGGCCGCGCAACCGAGTTGCAGGTGGTGGCACGATCAAGGCTCTAGCACCGACGTCCAGCGAGAGCCCGTAACCCATCCATCGAAAGAAAATCATCATGTTGTTCTCTCGCGTCAGATCCACCGCCGTCCTTGCGACGCTCGCGGTTTGTTCAGCCCTTCCGCTGTCAGCGATTCCGATCACGGGCGTGGTCGACTTCGCTGGCGGTGCGACGTTCGACTCGGGCACCCTTGCCACGGCCAACGGCGTGATTGCTGGCGGCTGGAGCAATGTGACCGTGACCTCCGTCACGGCCGGCTCGATCCTCGATACCACCATCAATCCCGGCGCGGCGGTCACCATGACCGGCGCGGCGTGGAACTTCAACAACGGCGCCCTGCCCAACCTGTGGACCGTCGGCGGCTTCACGTTCAGCCTCACGACCTCCATGATCGTGACGCAGAACGCGTCGTTCCTCAACGTCATGGGCACCGGCTTCCTCTCCGGCAATGGTTATGACGTCACCCCGGGCAACTGGTTCTTCACCAGCCAGGGCGTTGGCGACAACAACCAGTTCTCGTTCTCCGCGACGAACAACACGCTGCCGGTGGGCGTGCCTGAAGGTGGCTCCACCGTCGGGATGCTCGGCGGTTGCCTGCTGGCCTTCGCCGCGCTGCTCCGGCTCCGCCGCGTCGGCGCGCTCCGGAACGTCTGATTCGTCCACCCTGTCTGTCGTCGCCGTCCCCGGAGGGCGGCGCGCCGCTGCCGCTTGGCGGCAGAGGGCGTCGTCCTCCGTCGGACGGTTCCGGGGGAGTTCGATTCCGAACTCCAGACCGAAGGCAGGCAGGGCAATCGGGCAACGGCACAGGCTGATCCACCCCGCAGCCCACGCAGTCCCGGTCCGGCTTGCCCGGCGAAAAACTGAGGCCGCCTCCCGTGAGGCGGCCTTTTTCGCGTTCTTTCCCGACGGGGCGGCGCCGCATTGACCGAGGACGACGGAAGCCTTTGCTCGCGGGCATGTCCGCCCCCTGCCCCGTCCGCCGCGCGCTGGCCTGCTGCGCGTTCGCGATCGCCGGGCCGGCCACGCTTGGCGGAGCGGAGGCGACCGTGCCGGAAGCGGTGCTGGCGCGGGAGCTCGGGCTGCCGCTGCAGCGGCTGTATTCTTCGGACGACTACGATGGCTTCAGCCGCGTGACGGCAGTCGCCCACACCGCCGAGGGTTTCACTCTTTTCGGCACCTATCACGCGGCCATTCTCTTTGACGGAGCGAGCCATGAGAAGATCGCCGTGCCTGCGACCTACGTCACGGCGCTCGCCCGGGCTCCGGACGGGATGATGTGGGCGGGGGGCGACAACGAAATCGGCGTCATCTCACCCGCACCGGCTGACGGCCAGCTCCGCTATTACTCGCGCACCGCGCTGCTGCCGGCGGAGGCGCGCTCGTTCGGCCGGCTGCGGGGGATGATCGCGAGCCGCGCCGGGATCTTCGCCGTCACGAGCAGCGGCCTGCTCCACTTCGCGGGCGGCCGGGCGGATTTCCTGCCCCTGCCGCCGGAGAGCCGCGCGCGACTCCATGCGTCCGGGGATCGCGTTTTCCTGCACGATGCCCGTCAGGGACTACTCGAGCACGGGCCCGGCGGCTTCCGGTCGGTCGACGCGGGTCGCGACCTCGCCGGACGCGACCTCGAACTGCTGGACCGGGGTGCGCAGCCCGCGCTCTGCCTGATCGAAGGCGAAGGCCCCTTTCTCCTGCACGCCGACCCGATCCGGCTGGAACCCCTCCCCTCCCCGCTGGCGCGGATGCTGGCGGAACCGATGGTGCGCACCCTGCAGCTCGCGGACGGCCGGATGGTATTCGTCCGCGCGGACAATCGCGGCGTGATTCTCGCCGATTCCAGACTGCAGGGTGCGCAGGTGCTCGACGCCCGGTCGGGCCTCGCCAACACGGCGATCCTCGATGCGGCCCTCGATGCGGAACACGGGCTGTGGCTGGCCACGGCCAACGGGCTGCTCCGGCTGGACCTGGCGCCCGGGGTGACGCTGTTCGACGAGCGCAACGCGTTTCCCATCGGATCCTCCGGGTCGCTCGTGCGGCACGCCGGCGTGCTCTATGCCGGTTCCACCCAGGGCCTGCGCCGCCTTGCGGCCGGCGATCCGGCGCGAGGAGTGCCCGCCCGGTTCGTGCCCGATCCACGCGTGCCGGAAAGCTGCGACAACCTGCGCGACACCCCCGCGGGCCTGCTCTTCAGCACCAGCAATACGGTCGAGCTGCTCGGCACGGGCGAACGCCGGAGGTTGTTCGAGCCCGAGGCGAAGATCACCATGATCAAGGCCAACCGCCGGGCAGCGGGGAAATATTTCATCGCGACCGACGACGGCGGCGTGCACGTGCTCGACCTCGCGACCGGCGCGACGCGCCGCGTGCTCACCCTCCCGCCCGGCGTGATCCTGTGGAACGGAGGCGAGGAGTCGGAGACCGTGTCGTGGTTCGGCACGGCGGCGAGCGGGTTCTGGCGGATCGCCGCCGACGACGCGGCGTGGACCGGGGCCTCCGCCGAGCCGCACCCGCTCGGCCGGGCCGGCCTGCCCGAGGGCAAGAGCTGGACGGGCGTGTTCCCGCTTTTTGACGAGCTGCATTTCCTCACCGAGACCGGCATGTACCGCCGCGACGCGGCGTCCGGTCGCTTCGCGTCCGATGCCCGCTACCGCATTGAAGGAGTGGACCCGCTCCGCTTCATGCCGGTGGTGGCGGACCCCACCGGCCGCGCGTGGGCATCGCCCTGGCAGGGCACCATCACGTGCGTGCGACCGCTCGGCTATTTCAAGGCGGAGGGCCGGGCCGGATACACCTGGCACGACGCGCCGACGCGCTGGCAGGCGGGAGTCGGGCGTTTCGGTGCGGGGCTGATCCTCGTCGAATCCGACGGCGGCGGGTCCGTGCTATGGACCAAGAGCCCGACCGCGATCGCGCGCATCGAGCTGGATACGCTGCCGGCCAACCGACCGCCCGCGGCGTGGCGGCCCGTCATCCGTCGCTTCACCATGGGCGAGCGCTCCTGGCCGGTGGCGGCCGGCACGGAACTCGACCTGCCGTTTTCGAACCAGCCCATCACGCTCCGCTATGCCACCGCGCGCTATCAGCCCGGCGGGCCGGTCCGGTATCAGACGCGGCTGGTGGGCTTTCGGTCCGAGTGGTCCGCCCCGGCCGCGAATCCCGAGGCCGTGTTCACCAACCTGACCGGCGGTCCCTTCACGTTCGAGGTGCGGGCGGTCGATGCGGACGGCTTCCAGAGCGAAACCACGCGGATGATCTTCAGCGTCGCGCCGCCGTGGCACCGCAGCGGGCCGGCGCTCATCGGCTATCTGCTGGCCATCGCGGGCAGCGTGGCCGGCTTCATCCGCTGGCGGCTGCGCCACGCGGCCCGCGAGCGCGCCCGGCTCGAGCGACTCGTGGCGCAGCGCACCGAGGAACTGCGCCAGGCCAAGGACGAGGCCGATGCCGCCAATCGCGCGAAGAGTGTGTTTCTCGCCAACATGAGCCATGAGCTGCGCACCCCGCTCAACGGCGTGATCGGCTATGCGCAGGTGCTGATGAAGGACGGCGACCTCTCTCCGCGCAACCGGGAGCGCGTGCAGGTCGTCCAGAACAGCGGCGAGCACCTCCTGCGCATGATCAACGAGGTGCTGGACCTCTCCAAGATCGAGGCCGGGAAGATGGAGCTCGTCCTGGCGCCGTTCCACCTGCCCCAGCTCCTGCGCGACAGCGCCGCCGCGATCGCGACGCGCCTCGAGCAGAAGCAGCTCGAGTTCGCGTTCGAGCCCGCCCCGGACCTGCCGCAGGTCGTGCAGGGCGACCCCGTGAAACTCCGCCAGGTGATCGACAACCTGCTGAGCAATGCCGTGAAGTTCACGGCGCGCGGCCGGATCAGGTTTGAGGCTGCGGTGGCCGACTCGGCGGCGCAGACCCTGCGATTTGCCGTGATCGACACCGGCGTCGGGATCAGCACGGCGGACCAGGCGCGACTGTTTCAACCGTTCCACCAGGCCGCGGACGGCCGCCCGCCCGAACCGGGCACGGGCCTCGGCCTTGCCCTGAGCCGACGCATGGTGGAATTGATGGGTGGCACGCTGGACGTCGCCAGCGCACCCGGTGCCGGCAGCACGTTCTCGTTCACGGTCCGCCTGCCCGCGCTCGCCGGCGGCGGTCCGCCCTTGGCCCAGTCCGCCCGCATTGCCGGCTACCGCGGCCCGCGCCGCCGCGTGCTGGTGGTGGACGACGTGGCCACCAACCGGCACGTGCTCCGCGAGCTGCTCGCGCCGCTCGACTTCCAGATCAGCGAAGCCGCCTCGGGCGCGGAAGCGCTGGCCGCGGTGGAGTCGGCCGGGCCCGACGTCGTCCTCCTGGATCTGCAGATGCCGGGCATGAACGGATTCGAGCTGGCCCGCGCGCTCCGCGGCTGCGGCTGGTCGCGATGTCGGCCTCGGTGCTGTCGCTGAACCGGCAGGATGCGTTCGACGCGGGCTGCGACGATTTCCTGCCCAAGCCGTTTCGGGAGGACGACCTGCTGGCGCGACTCGGCCACGTGCTTGCCCTCGACTGGATCCGCGCCGAACCCGAACCCGTGCGCCGCACGGTCACGCCGTTCGAGCAGCTCGGCACGCGGCTTTCGTCCGCGGAAATCGAGGAACTCCTCGGTTGCGCCCGCCGCGGGGAAATCACGCAACTGCGACGCCAGCTGGCGGCCCATCCCGACGATCCGTTCGCCGGCGCGCTCGAAAACCTGGCGCGCAACTACCGGATGGCGCAGATCCGGGAGCTGCTCGAGCAGCGCAGCCCGCGCCGGGGCGCGATCCAAGAGCCGTGAGGCGGCGCCCGCTCCGCGCCTTGCCGGACTGCTCCCTGACCCGCCGCCTCGACTGCCGCACCTCCGATCCATCGCACCGAGAAGCTGCTCTCCTGCGACGCGGACCGGTCCTACGCACGTTAGCCGCCTGGGGACAGGCGGCTCCACCTGAATTGCGCTCGATCGGGGAGCCGAGCGCGCCGCGTGGGCATCCTTTCCATCTTCTTCATCCGGTCCAAAAAGAGCTCGGTCGGGCGGAGATTCGGAACGTGCGGGAAAGCTCGGGAGACAGGATGAACGGGATGTTCAGGATGAAGCAGTCCGAGTCGCCGGAATGGTGGAGCGGCTTGTCCTCAGGCCGCTACGGGACCGGTCCTACACACGTCAGCCGCCTGGGGACAGGCGGCTCCACCTGAATTGCGCTCGATCGGGGAGCCGAGC
>ERZ761602.2230-NODE-2230-length-31309-cov-11.684840_pt1 | contig 31309 bp, 23 predicted proteins | sample MGYA00512165_ERZ761602 | MGnify/ENA primary metagenome ERZ761602 (study PRJEB28899, sample SAMN02445085) | bioreactor sludge metagenome | biome: EBPR sludge; isolation source: Thorneside wastewater treatment plant | place: Australia: Brisbane, Thorneside...
CATAAATAAAAAATTATAATCATAATTACTCACCTTTGCCCCATTCTTTGAAAAAAACGTGTTCACCTTAACTAAAAACAACAATGGACTTTAGTCTACTTATTGATAATCTGACCAATCCGGCATTGTTATTCTTTGTACTCGGAATTGTAGCTGTTTACCTAAAAAGTGACCTTACGATTCCGGAAAACTCTTCCAAGTTCATTTCACTATACCTACTGTTTGCAATCGGATTCAAGGGCGGACAGGAATTATCGCATGAAACGTTTACGTTCGAAATAGGAAGATCGATGCTTTTTGGAATTTGCATTTCTCTGCTTATTCCCCTTTACACATTCTTTATTCTAAAAAGAAAACTGAGCGTATTTGATGCAGGAGCAATTGCTGCAGCTTATGGATCGGTGAGCGCAGTAACATTTGTAACCGCAGTTAGCTTTCTTGAAACCCAGCAACTTCAATTGCATGGTCACATGGTTGCTATAATGGCTTTAATGGAATCTCCGGCAATTATTATGGGACTTATACTCATATCCATATTTAATGCTGATGAAAATGAAAAAATACAAAAGAGAACAGCAGTACAACATTCATTCACCAACGGTAGTGTATTGCTTATATTGGGAAGCCTGATCATCGGATATTTTGCAAATGCAAAACAGGCAGAAGGGATCAAACCTTTCACCAATGATCTTTTTAAAGGTTTCCTGGCAATATTCTTACTCGATATGGGTATAACCAGCGGAAAAAAATTAAAAGCCTTCTTTTCCTACGGATGGTTTCCTCTTCTTTTTGCACTCCTTATTCCGTTGATCAACGGTTGCATCATCGCAGCAATGAGTTCAATTGTTACACAGGAAATCAGTAACCGATTCATATTCGCCATTCTTGCGGCCAGCGCCTCGTATATAGCTGTTCCTGCAGCAATGAAGATTTCTGTGCCTAAAGCCGATCCAGGATTATTTTTACCAATGGCACTGGCAGTTAGTTTCCCCGTAAATATTACCATTGGAATGCCACTCTATTTCCTGATTGTGCAGCATACATAATCATCATACGATTCTTTTTCAAACTCAAAAAAGAAGCTCTCAAAAATACTTTTCAAAAACCAATGAATCCATAAGAATATCTTTTCCGGTTTCTACAGGTCCGTATTCCGAGTTTTCCATTCTTGCTTTGCGAAAATGAAAATTGTTTCCAACTCTTTTAAAATCCTTTTTTCCGGTAGAATCTAAAAACTCCTTAATTTGTAAGTCCGTTTTACGTATGTAATCCGACCAATTGATGCTGGATCCTTCTGAGATTTTTTCCAATATGATTTCCGGCTTTTCATCCCATTTTACGGTCTGTCCAATAAAATGATCCATTCCTCTCATCCAATACTTTCTGGTGGTTTCACCTCCAGACCCTACATATTCCGCTACAAACACAACAGAATCGTTCTCGAACAATTCGAATAGTTGTTCTTCGTAACCACCTTCACTTGCATTATCATAAATAGAAGTGCGGATTTTTAATCCCGAATCGAATATAAAAGTTGTGTTTGTAATATCGTAAGCACCGAAATACTCAATGGTAAAAAAAGGAAGGGTCACTTGTTCTTGTCTGGCAATTTCCAAAAATGATTCGTGCAGCGATTTCAAATAATAAAACCCACTATCCGTTTGCTCATCATCATAAAGATATTTATCAGGTAATTCATAGTCTAAAATACTGCCTACATCTGTAATGGCAGTATCCTTCGTATCCTTCACCGGTAAAGAGTTAACTTCCTCCTTTACAGTGTTTGTGCATGAAGCTGCGAAAACCACAAACAATAAACTAAACAACACTATTCGAATATACATAATCAATGAATTTAATAAAAATCATTCCGACTATCTTCCAAGTTTCGGCAGGAAATTATTCCAAATTCAACATCAAGGAATCTTGTGCAAAAGTCCCACCATCAGTAAGATCAAGAAGTTCTTCCACGCTTAAAAATCGGTTTCTTTTAATGTTATCCAAAACGATAATAGTATGATCAAGGGTTGTATTTCGGATAAACCAGGAACGAAACCCCTTCCACCATCCGGTATGATAGACAACGGTATAGCCTGCGAACGAATTTTTTAATCGCCAACCCAAACCATAATTATCCTTACCCTTTAACTCCTCTTCAGAATGTTGTGGCTCGAATGCTTCTTTCCAGGATTGTTTTGAAAGTAATTTACCAGTCCGAATTGCTTCACTGAAAAGGTAAAGATCTCCCACTGTTGAATACATTCCTTTATCTCCGGTAACCCCGTTTTGGTAATGATCCTCTATCAGCCGACCTTTCCAATCATATCCATTCAATGCACTGTCAATTACATCACCTTTGCATTTATCGTAAATAACAGAGTTTTTCATTCCCAAGGGAGAAAAAACAGATTCAGTCATAAAATCTCCAAAAGCTTTGCCTGAAACACTTTCAACGATACTTGCCAGTAAGGCATATCCGGTATTTGAATAATCAAATTTTGTATTCGGAGGATAATATGCTTTGGGTTGCTGCTCCCGTAAAATCTTCAAAACACCATCGTTGCAAATTGGTTTGGATTTGTCTGTCCAGTAATCATCCGCAAAATAATTGTAATTCGACAATCCGCCTCTGTGATTCAACAGCATCCGAATGGTAATTCCGGGATAGGGAAGGCTATCCAGGTATTTGCTTATTGTATCGTCTAAAGATAATTTACCCTGATCGCGCAACAATAAAATTGCTGCTGCAGTAAATGGTTTACTTCCCGAAGCCAATTGAAAGCGATGGTTCAGGTTTAAGGAATCATTTCCGCCCGGACTTGTTGCTCCGTAGGACTGCTGAATAACAATATGGCCACGAATGGCAACAAGTACATTTCCATTAAATTCTTTCCTGTCGCATCTATTTCTGAAAAAAGTATCAATAGTAAAACGAAAAGGTGCATACACCGAATCATAATAGGCCAATGAATCAAAAACAACTTGTTCGCAAGAAGGATCACCTTCTTCACAAGAGTCACCCGACGAACAGGAAAACAAAAAAAGGACAAACAAAAAAGGATAAACTACCTTGTTCATCCGCCAACCTGCTTCACTTTATACCCTTCCTTTTTGAGCAATTCCATCACTTTTGCACGGTGGTCGCCCTGTACAAGAATTTCTCCGTCTTTCACACTTCCACCAACACCACATTTCGCCTTCAGCATTTTTCCAAGAGCTTCCAGATCTTCCGTTTTGCCAATAAATCCCGCAACGAGCGTAACCGGTTTACCTGCTCTTTGTTTTCGGTCCAAACTGATTTTCAACTCCTGCTGATTGGAAGCAAGAGTTTCCTGCTCCTCGTTTTGAGAGTATTGATACATAAAATCAGGATTGGTCGAATACACCACATCTACCCTGTCCTTTTTACTTTTCGACATGCTTCTTTGTTTTGTCTAAAAATCGTAATTCAACAGGTTCAGACTCATTGAGAAAAAACATTTTTTCCACAGATCACTAGGGATAATGGATATCAACAAGGGAAAATCCGGATTACGCGTTGTTTTTTCACACACGATTCACCCTAAAAACACGTTTACCGCAGGAAAGCCGTATTTTTGCCGACCATGAGAGGAGTCCTTCTTGTATTTTTCCTGATTAACAATCTGTTACACGCACAGGTTCAACCCTGCGATAAAGCCATATCCCAATTACCCGGAATTGAAGAGCGGGCTGTAAAAGGTGAATGGGAAACTGCATTATCCTTGTGCAATACCGCAATGAAAAGTTGTCCCGACCGCGGTGAATTTCTCCTTCTGCGAGCCGATCTTTTTTTAAAGCTTGACAATATCGATTCTGCTGAGATTGATTTACGTCGGTATATTTTTCTTTTTCCAAATGAAGGAACAGGATTTCGAAAGATGGCCGGATTGCATTATTTCATTGGAGGAATCGATTCCAGTTTGCATTATCTGGATCGTGCCTTGAAAATAAATGCAGCCGACACCATTGCATTGTACAATAAAGGAGAAGTTTGGTTTGGTGAGCGGGAATTGGATAAAGCAGAAAAGCAATATTTGCATTTACTAAAAATCGCGCCTGATCATTTAGCAGCCCGGTTAAGATTATGCGATATTTGGATTTCGCAGGACAAAACTTCTGCATGCAGGGAGCAGCTTGAAATCATGCAAAGAAATCATGCACAAAACCTGGATGTAATTCTTACTGATGCAATGTTGCTCATCCGCGAAGAGCATTTCGACAGAGCAGCAGTTGTTCTTGACAATGCCCAGAGGATTGATTCAACAGAGAAGGCCATTTATTTTACCCGTGCTCTTCTTTATGAGCGGACCAACAAATACTCCGAGGCACTTCGTCAATACAATAAAATTATCACTATCGATCCGGATGATGCAAACGCCTATTTCGAACGGGGAAATCTGTTGATAGAAATGGATCAGTTTGAACTTGCAATTGCAGATTACAAGGACGTATTATCAATCGACACCTCCTTTGCTGATGCATGGCACCAAATAGGAATTGCACTTTACGAGTTAAGTGATTATGAAGGATCTGTAAAAGCAATGGATGAATACCTGAAACGCAATCCGGAAGATGCAGAAGCATGGTTTAACCGGGGTAATGGTAAATATGCTCACCAGGATTATTCGGATGCATTAATCGATTACAACGAAGCACTCAATCGCGAAGAAAATTCCGATTACAGATACAATCGTGCGATTTGCCACTATGCTCTAGGTAACCCGTCTGCAGCAATTCGTGACCTGGATGAGTATCTTCTCAAAGAATCGGCTGATGCAGAAGGATATTATCTGCGTTGTTTATGTCACCTTGAGATTCAACAGTTCGAGGACGGTTGTTCCGACTGCGAAATGGCTCGTAAAATGGGTAAAAAAGATATCCCAAAAAACATCAATAAAATCTGCAATGGAAAGCACAGAAAGAAACGAAAATAACGAACAGGAGCTGCATGATGATTCCTTTTACCAGCAGATTGCAAAGACTTATCATGGTCTGGAAGAATTGCTAGCAGACGAAATTCGGGAATTGGGAGGGACGGATGTACTTGTATTGAACCGAGCTGTTTCCTATTCAGGAGATGATGAATTGATGTACAAAGTCAATCTTCATTCACGTACTGCGCTTGCTGTTTTGGTTCCAATTGAAACGTTCAAAGCTGAAGATCCGGATGATCTGTATGAAAAAGCGATGAAGGTTGAATGGGAAAATTATTTTTCCTGTAATGATTCCTTTGCGATTCACCATTCGATTAACTCAGATTTTTTTACGCATAGTCAGTTCGCTGCACTTAAACTGAAAGACGCCATTGTTGACCGATTCAGAAAAGTCGAAGGTCGTCGTCCGAGTGTCGACAAGGAAAATCCACAGTTCCGTATCAACATCCATATTTTCAAACAGGAAGTCACACTATCATTCGACAGCAGCGGAGAACCACTGTTTAAACGCGGATACCGTCAGCGCCAGAGTCAGGCTCCGCTCAATGAAATTCTTGCAGCAGGAATGATCATGTTTAGCGGATGGAAAGGAGAAAAAACATTTATCGATCCGATGTGCGGAAGCGGAACATTACCCATTGAAGCAGCAATGATAGCAATGAATATCCCCGCAGGCTGGTACAGAAGGCGTTTTGGGTTTATGAATTGGAACAATTACGACGAACGCCTTTGGAACAGGATTAAAGATGAGGCAAGAGAAAAGATCCTCAAACAACCGCCTCACCTGATTATTGGAAGCGATATCCTAAGTGAAAACATCGATAAATGTGAACGCAATGCCCATTTGATTCGATGCAATCAGCTAAAGTTTGCTGTTCGCGATTTCTTTGATTTCCAGCGTCCCGATAATGAAGCAGCACTTGTAATGCTAAATCCCCCTTATGGTGAAAGGCTGGATAACGAACCCGAACTTGAGAATTTTTATAAGGCAATTGGTGATGAATTCAAAAAGAAGTTCACCGGTTGTGATGCATGGCTGATCAGCTCAAATATGGAGGCAATTAAGAAAATCGGATTAAAAGCCGATCAGAAAATCACCCTGTATAACGGTCCTCTCGAATGTAAACTCCTTCATTTCCCCTTATTTGAAGGTTCTCAAAAGGAAAAACAGGGAAAAGTTAACGGAAACTAAATCGTTACTGCTTGAATTTCAATGAAAACTTGTCCTTATATCGCAGATTTTTAGTAGAATTGTAAGCCAAACACCCTTGCCTTGAGTACAGTTTTCAGGAAAATATTTGCCAATGCCTCCACACGTATTCTCATACTCGTATTTGCTGTTATTATTGGCATCACTTCCTATTTTCTGGTTACCGGTTACTATACCCAGCTTGATCTTTATGAGAAAGCTGAGCTCAACAAATTACGGGGAATAGCCAATACACTCGCTCGTCAGATAGATGGAACTGCTCATGATATTCTTTATCAGCAGTATCCGAAAAAAGACCAGATTCAGACCACATCACAAGACCCTGTATATCTGGAATTCCACCGAATACTTGAAGAGGCACACGATGCTAATGAACTTGAAACAGCCATTTACACGATTGTATACGAACCAAAGGAGAAGATTTTTCGCTTTGCAGTTTTTTCAGATACGGTTTACTGGCGACACGAATGGGAGAAATTCCACGATACCCACGTGCAGCAATATGAAACCGGTGGCATAATTCACCCTTACACGGATGAGAATGGCACCTGGCTTTCGGCCTTTCATCCTATTCGCGACCATAAGGGAAAAGTAGTAGCAGTTGTTCAGGTTGATTCCCGCTTTGAGCCTTTTATTCTACAAACCAGAAAAGAGATTGGAATTCGTGCAGGAATATCATTGGCTATTATTGGTCTGATTGGTTTTGTTCTCTTCCGATCTATTCGCGGAATATTGAAAAAGGAAGAACAGATGACCAATGAAATCATTCAGAGCAAGGAGATCATTGAGGCGAAGAACAAGGATATTACAGACAGTATTATCTACGCAAAAAGAATTCAGGAAGCCATTCTGCCCTCGGTTGATCACATTCGTGAACAATTGAAAGATTCGTTCGTATTGTTCCTTCCACGCGACATTGTGAGCGGTGATTTCTATTGGTACACCGATCATGCCGACCGTGTTTACATTGCAGCAGTTGACTGTACTGGTCACGGAGTTCCGGGTGCGTTCATGAGCATGATTGGAAATACGCTGCTGAACGAAATCATCAACCAGAAAGATGTTCGCGATCCCGGCAAAGCGTTGGATCTGTTGGATGCTGGAATAAGAAAAGCTCTTAAGCAAAACGACGACAATACGGAAACACGCGATGGTATGGACCTCGCTTTGGTGTCATTGTGTAAACACTTTAAAGACCTTACTTTCTCCGGAGCATTTCGTCCACTTTTGCATATACGAGGTGATGAATTGACCGAACATCGTGCCAACCGTTTCCCTATCGGCGGAGGAAATGCCTACGTAAAAACGCCATTTACCACCACAACTGTTCAACTTCAATCGGGCGATTTAATCTATCTTTTCTCCGATGGATACCCTGATCAGATTGGTGGCGAAGGCGATAAAAAATTCATGACCCGCAGATTCAAAGAGCTGATCATGGAACATAAGAATCTCCCCATGGCCCAGCAGGAAAAAATCCTGTTGAAATCACTTCAGGACTGGCAGGGAGAACATGAACAGATGGATGACATCCTCGTTATCGGAATCCGGGTTCCCTAATCATTCGTTGGTATGCGGGTGATCATCTTCTTCCTGACACTTTTTTCCATCCCGTCTTTGCACTCTCAAAGCATAGGAATTTATTTCCCTGAGATCGTTTTTGATTTTGGCTATGTGATGGAAGCCGAAGGAAAAGTTTATCACACCTTTCATTTTAGCAATAACGGAAAAGAGACGGTCGAAATAAAAGAGATTGCAACGTCATGTGGCTGTATGCTTCCCCGGGCATCAGGAAAAAAGCTGGAACCTGGTGAGAAAGGATTTATTCAGGTCGAATACGATCCCGAAGGACGTCCGGGAAAATTCATCAAATCCATTGAGATCGTTTTTTCCTCTTCCTCAGTTTCAGAACAAAAATTTTACCTCAACATAAAGGGAATTGTTATTGGGAAAGAAGTATTACCGGCCTTTAAAGAAGACTGGAAACAAACCCAATTGCAAATTAAACCCTTTAAAGCTGTTATTGTTTCAGCTTCCGATTTTCGCTTTTTGAACCAGCCGGAGCTTCAGACTTTCATCAACGATATCACTTACGAAATTGACTTGAACGGATTCAGCACTGTCGAGTTGGAAATATTAATCCCTAAAGGAAAAAAGCTATCAGAACCGGCAGATCAATTGTTTCTTCCGGCAAAAAAATACCTGATTTCCGAATTACGAAGAAGAAATTATTCTCAGAATCAAATCGGTTTTCTTGAAAAGGGACCTACACCCACTTCTCAAATAAACTCAGATGCGATGGGAATGATCCGTATTGCATCAAGAGATCTCAATAACGATTCCATTCCTGAATCCGGTTTCTTTTTTCGTCATACCGATCAACGCAACCACTTCAGGGAACTGGAAAAACTGCAACGTAGCGAAGACTCAATAAAGGCAGTTCGAAGCGGAATCAGAAATTATTCTCAGGGAACAATAAAATCGATTGATTTAAAATCAGATCATTACCGCTCGTTTCTGGAACAGGTTGTTCGTCAAGCCTTAATCAACAACACTATTGTAATAGCTGCCCGAATAGAAAGTGCTGCATTGCCTGATAAAATTGAAAAAGAAAAGATTGCATTAAAAAAACAATTACTGGTTCTCTCCAGGCAATTTTTAAATTCCTGCAGGGAAGAAGGCATTCCCGGGGAAAAAATAATTTTTAGCGTACCGGCAATCATTGTGCATGAACTCTCTGAAAAAAAATTACCTGAAAAAAAATTAAGTTTAACGCTGTTTACCCGATTCTCACAGGAAGATCATTTTGATCTTGTTGAACTTCTCGCCAACGATACCACCAGAAAACGTTTTTCACCGGTTGTTTCAAAAACCGGATATGCACCACCCTTCCAGGATCTCCCCAGTTACCAGCAATTTTTCAATACACCTGCAGGTATCTTTGATACGACAAAAACCGATTTTAAACTTTGGACAAAAGTTATTCTGGATGAACTTCGTAACGGAAAAAAAATTCGATTTCTCATTGAGAGCAGCAATTCCAATGCTCCACTTTATGGAAAATTCGACAACCTCTTTATTGCCCGTCGTCGCTCAAAAGAAGTAACGGAACAATTGAACTTCATTTTTTCAAAAACAAATTTCGCATCGCAAATACGATTTGATACACCCATCAATCAGGTTCAGGGTCCGCCGTATGATACCCGAATCTGGGGTATTTCGCTGTACGATAAATACCAGTACATAAAAATTCTTCCTATGTACGATACAATTCCTGAAACGAAATCAGAATTGTTCCCCTATCAGGTTAATTTCAATTACAATTATTTTGAACTTCCCTCCCGATCCGAAATCTTTCAGGTATTTGTAACCCGTTTGCTTCCGGAAATCGAAAACAAAGGATATATCCGGCTAATTGTAGAATCCTGTTCTTCCCACGTTCCTGCTGATAATTATACCAGCAATGAAACCTTATCCTACTACCGGGCAGAAAATTCAAAATATAAGCTGAGAGAAGAGATCAGGAAAAGAGGCTATGATCCGAGGCGACTCGTTTTTGTGGAAACCAGAGCACTTGTGCAAGGTCCGAAATACAGGCGCGGTGATGACACCAAGAGCATTGTATTTGAGAACTTTCAATACATTAAGATCTTTCCGGAAAGTATGATTAAAAAATGATCAGTTCATTGTAGGATCTTCAGGATAATCGGCAATAAGTGAGAAATTCTTACCCATCCCTTTTAGTACTCTCTTCCAGAGATCATCAGAATGCTGATCCATTACATCGGAATCCTCCACTTTTCCAACAATCCATGAACTCCTGGAAAGTTCTTCTTCCAACTGTCCGGGTGACCACCCTGAGTAACCAACAAAAAAACGAATATCTTCTTCCTTTAAGGATCCTGAATCCAGTGCAACGCGCAAAACATCCCAATTTCCTCCCATAAAAACGTTACCGAAAATTGGAATACTGCCCGGTATTTTGTCGCCAAGCGTATGAATGTAAAATAAATTATCACTGTTAACCGGTCCGCCTATACTCACCCTTGTTTTTAAATCGGGCAAATCTTCAATGAGATCTGTTAATTTAATATCGAGATAATTATTGAGCACAAAACCAAAGGTGCCTTCCTCATTGTGTTCGCAAAGCAATATCACTGAGCGCTTAAAATAATCATCGTCCAGAAAGGGCTCCGAAATAAGAACATGTCCCTTAGCCGGTTGTAGTTTATTCAGTTTGTTGAAATCAAGTAATTCCATCTTTATTTTCTCCTTCGCTGTTCTAAGTCCTTCAACGGCCGGAAGCATTATTTGTTGCCGGAGATTATGAACAACGGTTAAAATCCAATATACTACAAAGCATCGAAAACGAAAAATTCGGATATTTAGGCCATGACAATTTTTAAAGTCCTGTTTCTTTATTGGTCTGCGATCAGCTTGGCTGCACCTCAGAACGCGTCCTATCAGTTCGCTGTTTTGAAATACAATGGCGGTGGCGATTGGTATGCCAACCCTACAGCCCTTCCAAATCTGGTGGAGTTCTGTAACAAGAATTTATCCATGAACATCTCCAAAGAAATAGCAAGCATTGAAGTGGGCAGTCCTGATCTGTTCAATTATCCGTTTGTCCATATGACCGGTCATGGCAATGTTGTGTTCTCTCAGCGCGATGTTGACAATCTTCGTAAGTATTTAATGGCCGGTGGTTTTTTGCATATCTCCGATAACTATGGAATGGATCCTTTCATCCGAAAAGAACTGGAGAAACTATTTCCCGGTAGTAAACTGATTGAGTTGCCACCTTCCCATGCCATTTACAATCAGAAATACGCTTTTCCAAAAGGACTCCCCAAAATACACGAGCACGATAATAAACCTGCCCAGGGATTCGGACTATTTTACCAGCAAAGAATGGTGCTTTTTTACGACTACGAATGCGACCTGGGGGACGGATGGGAAGACCCGAGTGTGCATAAAGATTCGGAAGAAACACGCACTAAAGCCCTTAAAATGGGTGCCAACATTGTGCAATATGCATTAATGGGCCGGGATTAAACTATTCGGCCGCAAACGATTTTCCCTGCAGGCCATTGACAACACCTTCCAAATAAATTGCCGACACACGCAATTGAGACCATTCACTTTCTTCCAATTCAGGTAACTGAATGGTCCAATTTCCACCGGAAATCTTTAAGGGAAAACTTAAGAATAAATCCTCGGAAATATTTAAGCGTTCCTTTATTCCAATTGGTAACATCACCGAGGCGGGTAAAATGCATTCTGCTGAAGAATTCAATTTATCCAACAGAAAAACTGTTGCATCAGCAATTCCCAAATAAGTAGCGCTTTGTGTACGTTTTATATTTCGGGCTGCAAAAATAGTTTCAGTTCGAATTTCCTGAATAAAACGTGCATCTTTCAAGTATTGCTTCCCAAGGGGTTTGTTACGCACCAGCACACTCGAAAATACCGGCACCATCGTTTCGCCATGTTCACCAATCACCATTGCACTGACCTCAGAGCCATTAACTCCAAAGTATTTGGCAATATTGGCAGCCATTCGGAATGAATCAATAAGAGTACCTGTACCAATAATTCGGTTAGAAGGAATTTGGGCGTATTGCGAAATGAAATAACTGATTACATCAACCGGATTGGAAACCACAATCATAACCGGATCATTGCTGAACACCACATCGCGATAAATCTGGACAGCCATTTCAATATTTCCACGCGCTACTTCCATTCTGGAACCGATGATCTTTTGCATGATTCCGGCTGTGTGAATGATAACATTCGATTCAGAAAAACAGTTTGTATCGTTTATTTTTATTACGGTATCAGGATGCATAACCTGACAGTGCAGCAACTCCATAATATGCCCCTGACGGCCGGCCATGGGCTCCATGATATTGATAATTCTTCCGGCTTTTTTTTGTTGGAGCAACAGCAAAGCAATAGAAGCTCCCACCTTGCCACAACCCACTATTGTTATAACCTCTGCAGAAGTTTGCACACTTTTTGACCTTGACTTTGCGTTACTTTTACTCACACTGCGAATTTCACAAATGAAAAAAAAGTGATTAATGACTTACATCAGTATGCCAATTTTTATTTTGATGATATTTCTTAGTCTTCCCAACAACCGGCCCGGGGATATTAAGACGCAGGAAATCAGAACCACCATTGAGACTGATGAGCCGAAATGGTTGTTTGATCCTGACCTTGGAGATGGATTTTCATTTCCGTTAAAAGGAACTTACAATGCAGGAATTTTATTTTATGCAGGAAAAAATTATTCAGTTCAGGTAAAGTCCGAAAACAAGGAAGATCAATTCATTGAATGGTTTATCCTTCCCAATAATTTTACCTACTGCCAGGTTCATACAATGGCAAAAGGTCGGGTCATTGGGATTGAACACGATAGTTTAGGATTCTATTACAGGATCCGTCATGCCTTTATCGAAAATGCAAAAAGATGTGAACTGGATATTACTTACGGTCCTGTGCTCATCAGTAATTTGCAACCCGGGCAATTGATCGAACGGCAGAATCCTATCGGTGAATTGGCGGGGAAAAAACTTTGTGTCCGGGTTAATAAAACAGAGAAGTCCCCTCTTTTCTTTAATCCCCCAACCTGGTATGCAAAAGAATACAGGAATACCACCTTTCCTAAAACTGAGGAGAATATTATAGTGGTGCGCAAAAAGGATTATTCCCTTTTTCATTACCGGAAGGGTGAGTTAAATTCACGTTTCGATATTTGTCTGGGACAGGATCCTCAAGGGCATAAAATTCAGCAGGGCGATAACAAAACACCTGAGGGTGAGTACAGAATTTCAGAAATGGAAAAAGGTCCTTTTGTTGGAGGTACAGGTCCATGGTTAGGTGAGCGTTGGATGCATTTCAGTTATCCCAACAGATATGATGCGTGGTTGGGTTACAAAAACGGAATAATTACCCGGGATCAATTTCTTGCCATGGAAAAAGCAGATAAGAGCGGAAAGACGGCTAACAATTATACCAAACTGGGTGGCAGAATAGGCATTCACGGATGGAATGGAAGGTTTGTTGCCAACGGAACCCAGGACCTAACGTGGGGATGTGTCTGCATGCAAAATGAAGACATCGTTCAATTGTACGAGCAGATTAAGCTGGGCGTTAAAGTCATGATCATTCCCTGATAGTGTGCTGTTTCTACTCCAAAAAAAAGCCGCATCCAAATCAGGATGCGGCTTTGTTGTTGTATGGACGATTATTGAACGATCAATCGGAAACTTTTTACTTCACCATTCACCGTTAAACGCACAAGGTACACACCCTGTTCCCAAGCTGAAGTATGAATAGGCAGCAATTGCTTACCATTCAGAACTCCATAGTCTCTTGTAGCGATTACTTTGCCTTGCAAATCATAAACTTCCATTGATACAGTTGAATTCACATCCAGATTGATTTCAACCTGAGAAAGATCTGCAGCAGGATTAGGGTACAATCGGGCATTTACAGAAGAAGCATTGTCATCAACTCCTGTAACCAGACTACTCAAATCGAGCATTCCGGCATTCTCAATAGAGCCGTTCGGGTGACGGAGAATTACAATTGCATGCATGTGGTTGAGTTCCCAGGCAGCATTGATTGTAAAATTGAACGTGTTATTGAATGCATCATTCTGGGCAATGCTTGCCGTAAATGCGTTCTGAATTCCTGTAAACGAAGGTTCGATATCGCGGGCAACATGCTCATAATGCATTTGTGCAGCAGGAACCGGATTCGCAAGAGCTTCGTAGCCTCCCATTACGCCATTGCTTCCACCGGCATAATAGTTGGTTTGATTGTATCCGCTTCCGGTACCGGTAACATCATCTTCAGTAAGCACCATTAGAATTCTCCAATCTCCGGAAGTTGCGGTTTGGAAGGTAGTAGTAACATTAACTGTAAGCTGAGAATTCGAAGAATTAAAAGATCCATTCATTGCAAAAGTTGCAGCGGGAGCAAGTACCACACGACTTAAAAATGCCGCTTCCATTTGAGAAGGATCAATATCAGTACCACGATCAACCAATGCAGAAGGGTAACCACCAATTAAGCCACCTATTGCAGCATCGTAATCAGATACTACCATTGGATCTCCATTATGCACAGCGATACCGGCCCAAAAGCCGTCGTATTTGGAGGCCATCATATCCATGAAAACAGCACCACGCGGACACCAGCCGCACCAAGTTCCTGTTCCTTCTTCACCGACAACCATTTTACCTGCTGCAGGTACAACAGGATTAATGGTTAACACCTTTACATTATCGTTTGCATCACCATCTGCTCCTGCACCATTTACATTTGAGATGGTAACAGTAACAGGATTACTACCTGCAACCAATGTGATTTGGGTCGGGAAAGTATACTGATAAGTTGCAAGTGAAGCAAGATTCAAACCGGTAACAGATTGATTGGAATTGTTACCGTTATAGTTGTAATTAATATCAAATGAGGTAATGGTAGTTGTACCCAGATTACGTATTGAAGCGGATACATTGCGTTGTTGCGTTGCCAGACCGGACGGAACACTTACAAGCGTAACTGCACCATTAACTGCAGGTAGCGTGTATGGAGTATGTGTGTAAAACACATCGTCCACATAAAACCCGGATTGACCGTTTCCACCCGCAGCAGTTTGATTCACGGGGTAGATATTCAAAAAGGAAACTCTGTTTATCGGATTGGAAAATGAACCTTGAGAAACATTATTGATGAACACTTCCCAATTGTTGGCATTCAAATCAATATCAATACGAATATCAAACCAGGTGTTGGGGGTATACGTTGTAGCAAGCAATTGACCATTTGTATTACCAAAGGTCATATTTCCATTCTGCAGCATCTGGCACTCAAGTGCCCAGGTTTGTCCGATGGTAGCATCTGCCTGTAAGTTAAAATATGCTCCCTTATTGGTCTGAACTTTAATTGCCATGCCAATGGAAAACTGACCTGTTGTGCGGACTCCGCCAAACGGGAGAACAACATCCTGCGGACCACCGGCTGCAGCGGTAGAAGTAAATAAAACGGAGTTGGGTGCACTGTTTGCATCGGCAGTTGTAATCTGAACATCCTCTGCCCCACCCTGAGCCCCGCTCCAGGTAGTCCATGGACCAGACTGAATGCCAAGGTAACCACCGGCAGTATACGAATCGAAATTATCCGTGAACTGTGCAAACAAGCTTCCGACTGTAAAAAGCGAAAGGAATAATAAAGTAGAGCGTTTTTTCATAAAAGAGATTTGAGCGATCAATATGAGAAGATTAAAGTAAGCATAAAAACCAAGAAATGGCAATTCTCGTATTCCTAATTAGGAATTATGAATCGTTTAGTTTTCATTTAGTACCTTAATTGCCAGTTAAATTTTACTGTAATGGTTGAGCCTGATTTTAATTCGATGACGCGTATAGACTGGCTGGGGTTTACCTTACTTGAACCTTTTACTGTGCTTACTGATTTGGTCATTACCGCTGTTTGTATTTTCGGTTGGTTCAAGCTGAAAGAACGTTCAAAAACCGAAAAAGTAATATGGCTATTGAGGTGGTTCTTACTAACAATGGGACTTGCAACGATGGTAGGTGGTGTATTGGGTCATGGATTGTTGTACTTAACCGGTATGAAAGGGAAAATACCGGGTTGGTATATCAGCATGGTTTCTGTTGCATTTTTTGAGCGTGCTGTAATCATGCATGCTCGGCCGGTTTTGAATAAAGGAATGGGTAATTTTTTCTCCTGGTTAAATTATGTTGAATTGGCAGCATTTATGGTATTGGCTGCTGTTACACTAAAGTTTATTTATGTTGAGCTACATGCTGTTTACGGACTTTTCATTATGGCTTTTTCATTAGAGATTTTCGTTTATGTGAAAACCAGAGACAAAGGCAGCGTTTACTTTTTTATTGCCACTTTTTTTGCGGCTGCTTCAGCTGTATCCCATGCCTTCCGAATTGGTATTAATGAGTGGTTTAACCATAATGATGTGAGTCATATCGGAATGGCTATAGCTGTATATTTCTATTATTTAGGTGGAAAACATTTAACTGTTCACTTGAGAAAAGAATAAAAAAAAAGGCTACCAAAATGGTAGCCTTTTCTGAATTTCAATTGATTATTTTTTGATTACCAAGGTAACTGTACCATTTTGTTCAATGGGTGTACCATCAGATTTCTCTGCTTTGAAAATGTAGAAATAGGTTCCTTCTGGTGACATCTTTCCGTTGTTTTTGCCATCCCAGGATCCGCTTGGTGAATTGAACATTCCTACTTCCTTACCCCAACGATTATAGATGGTCATTGTCATATTGACAACACCGGTTGCAACTATTCTGAATTCGTCATTCGATCCATCTCCGTTCGGTGAGAACACGTTTGGAATTAGAAGTGAAAAATCATCATAGACAACAATAGTCAGAACAAGAGTATCAACGCAACCATCGGCGTTGGTAGCAATAAGCGTAACAAAGTAAGTACTGTCAACAGGGTATGTCGCAGAAGTTGTGGTATTGGCAGTAATTTCAGACTGACCATTGCCATAATTCCAGGCATACATCACACCACCAACAGTTGTATTGGTAAATACCACGTCCAATGGTTCTACTCCTGCAGGAGGAGTAGCTGTTGCTGTTGCTGTTATGGATGAAACAACTACGTTTACGCTTGCAGTTGCGGTACATCCGTTAGCATTTGTACCAGTAACTGTGTAGGTCGTATTTGCAGAAGGAGAGGCCGTTGGATTGGAACTTGTAGTGGAACTTAATCCATTAGAAGGTGTCCATGCAAAACTTGTTGCTGTTCCTGTTACATTGAGAACAGTTGATCCGCCTGCACAAAAAGTTGCATTTGCAGGAAGGCTAACCGTAGGCAATGGATTTACTGTTACAGTTACACTTGAGGTCGTCGAACAACCATTGTTTCCTGTTACTGTAACAGTATAAGTTGTTGTAGATGCCGGCGTTGCTGTTGGATTGGCAATATTAGGGTTGCTCAACCCGGTTGTTGGTGACCATGCATAGGTAACACCACCGGTTGCATTTAATTGAACTCCTGCACCTCCTGCACAAAATGATGCATTATTTCCTGCATTGGCAGCCGGTAAGGCATTAACTGTGATACTGACGGTTGTTGAACCCGGACAAGGAGATGCCACTGTGAATGTAATTACATGAGTACCTACACCTGCAACAGATGGATCAAACGTACCATTTGCAGGATTGGTTATTCCATTCCCGGACCAGGTTCCCGTACTGTTAGCAGTTAAGTTAATAGGCGATCCATTCACACACAATGGAGAAACCGGGTTAATGATCGGGTTGGCCGTGTTAACGGTTATCGTTTCGGTATCCGAACTTCCACATGCACCTGAAATGGTGTAGGTAATTGTTGTTGTTCCTGAAACCAGGGCAGGATTAAATGCGCCTGTTGAAGGATTCGTTATTCCGGTTCCCGACCAGGTTCCGCCGGGTGAAGCTGCTGTTAAATTGATAATTGGGTCGGTTGTACAAAACGGACCCGCAGGTGTAATAGTTGAATTGGAAAGACCTGTTACAGTTATCGTTTCAGAATCACCTCCTCCACATGGACCGGTAAAGATATAAGTCACGGTTGGAGTTCCAACACCGGCAACAGAAGGATCGAAAATTCCGTTTACCGGATCTATGATACCGGGACCAGCCCAGGTTCCTCCTGGGATATTCGCCGTTAAAGCAAAGGATCCGGAATTAACACAAACCGGTGCAACAGGCGTGATTGTTGGGAAAGTTGGTGGAGTATAGATGTATGGTTCTGAATCGGAATTATTACCGCCATTACAAGTTGGAATTGATCCTCCTGTAAGCGTTAATGTGAAAATAGTGTTTTGTGTTGGACCGGGATTAACCAATGGGTTGAGCGAAGTAGTAGCATTCGGAATTGTAATGGCAGGATTAGCAGTCCAAATATACCCACCAGCGTAAGGGATTGGGCTTGCGGGAGAAACCGGAACTGTAAAGATTGAAGCGGTTGCAGCAGAACAGGAGTTGTCAGTAATTGGTGAGTTAATAGCACCTGAATTGTAGGTTACTGTTGAGTTTTGACCACATGTAGTTTGACCTGTGAATGTAATTGTTGAATTGGTAAGCGCTCCAACATCAGCTCCAATACAATCATAAATCTGAACTCTCCATCCGCCAAGGGTGGCATCACATCCATAAATTCCATTCCAGTTGATAGGTGTATTTGCCGGACCATAGGAAGAATAGGTACCTGTTAAGGGAACAGTGGCAGTACAAACGTTCAAATTTCCTGCAGGATTGGTCGTAAAACAAAGATTTGCAACATTGTTTCCACCATTACAAATAGCTCCCTGACCGATAGCACCAGGATTGGGAGAAAGCAAAATACTTGGGCTTCCACAAGTGGTAGGACCAACAAGATAAAATGCCAAATCCGATACATAGGTATGATTTGCAGTAAAGCAAACGGTTATTGTAGTAGTAGGGCCAACAAGGAATGGGTCTGCAGGAGGATTGTACAATTGTGTAGCAGAGCCATAATTAATTGTACCATTTAGCTGTACAGCACCACAACCGGGAGGAATAGGCGCTACATTAACAGTAGTTGGACTGGAAACGATGGAAACCCAGGCACGATAACAGCCAACTACAGTGGAAGTACCATCAACAATTGATACACGGTACAAACCACCAGCAAGGTTGTTAATGGTAGATGTTGGAACACCATTTTGAACAGTGAAAGGGTTCCAGGAATTAGTTGCAGGATTAAAAACCTGCCAAATAAAATTCCAACCCGGAACACCCGAAGGAGGAGTTGCTGTTAAAGTACCAAGCGCACCCGCACCACACCAGAAATAAATCGTGTCATTGGTTGCTGTGCTTGTATAGGTAGTTGAAGCCTGACTTGAATGCCCAACTCCAACAATTTGAGAGCTTGCTGACTGAAAACCCAGAAAAGCAAAAATACCGGCAAGTAGAATTAATTTTTTCATGCTTAAATGGTTTGAATGAATTCTTCAACAGAAGATTTTGAATCACCTTTCGACTGAACGATAACGTCGACAACTCCAAGCTGCATCAGCATTTTACCCAGAACAGATCCATTTGCGAGGTTTTCAGGGAAAAGCAGAATGACGTTTGCCCCTCCCTTTTTGTTTGGACTAAACCTGGAAGTTATATTATTGGATGATGCATACGCAACAAAAGCATCACGAACCTCATCAGAAGGAAAAGTGCTCAATTGAAACTTTACAGTGTAGGCTTTACCTTCCTTGGCAAAAAGCGATTTAGTATCCTTAAAGGTTGCAGTCTGCACCGATTGAGCAGAAAGCTGAAAACCTAAAAATGTAAAAAGAAGCAGGGAAAGATAGAATCTCATAACAAATGTGTTTTTTGAAAGACCAAAATTAACGCAAAAGGTTGCGTACTGTTTAATTTTTAATTGGTTTTACATTAACAATCTGACCAATGATAAGTTTTCGATGAAGAATCATCGATATTCAGGTCAAAAAACATATCAATGCGGCTAAGCTTAAATGTAAAATCAAATAATTATTTGATTAACAAGCTATTAAATACCTTTAAAGGGCGATTTTCTAAACCAGAAACGCGCAATCCAGAAATCTAAATGGGTTTAAATAGTCAATGCTAAAAAAAACAGGCGATCCTGTATCATTTTAAGCCCCCAGTCGGCTTTGTCCCTGTTTTTATCCTTTAATTCCTTGAACTGGACGAAATCGAAGTCCAAAGAGCTATTATTCAAGCATTTTCAATTTATCTTCGTCGGTGTCACACTGAACCATGGAAGATCTGCACATAGAAGGAACGACAAAAACCCCTGAAATCCATTTTGAGGCTTCAACGGGTATTCTGGAAATTAAGGGTCGTTCTATTCCTGAAATTTCTGTTGAATTTTATCAGGCTGCTATCAACTGGCTAAAAGATTATATACAATCTCCGCAGGATACTACTGTTTTTAATGCCAGGCTGGAATATTTTAACACTTCCTCTTCAAAATCAATTTTGGATCTTTTCAAGATTCTGGAGGAACTGGAACATTCCGGTAAAAAAGTAAAGATCAACTGGTTTCACATTGAAGAAGATGAATCAATGGAGGAAGCCGGAGAGGAGTACAAAATTCTATTGCAGTTGCCATTTGAAATTTTGGCAGTGGAGAGTTTGTGAGGATCCTCTTCATACCCTCACCCCAATCAAACAAACATCATCGTTCTGCTCAAGCTCGCCGCGCCAGGTTTCAAATTCAGTTTCCAGTTTTTGCATCTGAGTATCCATGTCCAAATGCTGAATGGAAAGTAGTAGCTCTCTCAACTTCGATGCTTTCAGTTTTTTCCCTTTTTCACCACCAAACTGGTCCTGGAATCCGTCTGTGAACAAGTAAATGGTGTCACCCTTGCACAATTCAATAGTATGCGTTGTAAAGGGCTTTGGATCGGCATATTTACCAATAGGTTGTTTGTCGGGTTTTATTTCAATGCGCTCAATTCCGTTTACACCATTTCTTTTGAATATCCAGAGAGGATTATTGGCTCCCGACCACTTTAATGTATTTCCTGAGAGTGAACAAAGGGAGATATCCATCCCATCTTTAACATCCTCATCGCTTTTTTCAAACTCAGCAATTACAATTTCGCGCGTTTTATCTAAGATTTTTCCTGGATCAGTTAAACCATATTCACGCACACTTCTATTCAATCCATTGTTACAAACCACCGAAACCATGGCTCCCGGAACTCCATGACCTGTGCAATCACAAGCTGCTATTAATACCTCATTTTCGGTTTTCTGCAACCAGTAAAAATCGCCTGCAACAATATCTTTCGGTTTGTAAAAAATAAATGTCTCCGGTAAATAGGCATTTACAATTCGCGAAGAGGGAAGGATAGCTGTCTGAATACGTTTGGCATAATTAATTGAATCAGTAATCTCTTTGTTCTTTTCCTCAACCAATTGCTTTTGCGCTTCAATGATCAAATTTTGTTTTTTGGTTACACGAAATCTGTTGTAAACAAATGCTGCAAAAAGAAGAACAAATGCCAATCCTCCAAATAGAACAAACTGCTGATTGCGTTTTACTCGTAATTCGGCTTTCTGACGTGCAATTTCCGCATCACTGACCTTTCGCTCTTCCATTCGGCGGATACTATCTGCAACCGACTGCATTTCATATTGGTAGCGGTATTCCTGTCTGATGGTTTCACGTTGGTTTTCATCACTAAGAATACTATCACGTGCCGCAATATACTTCTCATACATTTCAAGAGCCTGCTTATATTGCCCCTGCCGCATGTAAATTCCTTTCAACAAATTTGCAGCATCCCGCGTTTGCAAAATCAGATCCCGAGATTTAGAAAGTGTCATTGATCGTGAAACAAAATCAGCTGACTTTGACATATCTCCCTGCAAAAAATAATTATACCCAATATTATAAAGGCACTCGCTGATTCCCAAATCATCCTCGATTTCTTCCCGAATCTTCATGCTTTCCGAAAATAAAGCAAACGCTTCCGAAAATTTCTTCTGTTCCTGAAGCACCAGTCCAATATTGCTCAATGCAATGGCTTCTATCTGCCTGTCCTTGGCTTTTTTTGCGTAAAAAAGACTTTTCTGAAAATAAGCCTCTGCCTTTTCAGAAAGAGATTGTTCCTGAAAGAGCAGCCCGAGATTATTCATCGACGCACTAATTCCGGCAATATCATTTACTTCTTCCCGCAACTTCAAACTTCGCGTAAAATAATCTTCTGCAGCTGAATAATTTTTCATTTCCTGCTGGATGAGTCCAATATTATTGAGTGCGTATGAAGCCCCATATTTATCATTTAGTTTTTCAAATTCAATCAGACTTTGAGTTGTGTACCGCATCGCTTTTGCATAATCGCCTCTGTTGTAATGAATATTACCAATATTAACCGAAGCAACTGCTAATCCTTTGTAATCCTTTAACAATTGTTTGATTTGAACTGCTGACTCCAAATAGGTCAATGCCTTTTCATACACGTTTTTTTCCAGATACAATCGCCCGAAATTTATATAAACAGCAGATATTCCATTCCAGAACCGAATTTTTCTGTATTCTATTTTTGCTGCATTCAGAAATACGATTGCTGAATCGTATTTTCCCAGGTTGGTATAATATACCCCCATTGAATTGAATGCGTACCCCTTATTCTGAATGTAAAACTCCTTTTCTTTTGGATTGAGATTACTTTTTAAATTAACAGAACAAATACTATCAATTCTGTAATTGATCTTTAAAGCCTCTTCCGGTTCATACAGATAGATCAGGTCATCTATTTCTTTTAAAATCGTAATGCGAGTTGAATCATGAACAGCCGTATTTAATGCAAGCTTAAGAGAATCGAGCTGATTCTGCGCATTTAGAAAGTTGCCGCATACAAAAAGCACAACACAAATCATATGAAGCCCTATCAATACTTTTTCTCTGCCGCTTTTCATGAACGATCTCCAATTATATAACAAAAAAGTAAACCTATTAATTGACTAAAAATTGAAAATTTCGTTTTAGAAAACAAATTCACGGATATATACTATTACAACACTTATTTTTTAAAAAACCTATACATCTTCCGGAAAGAAGATTTATTTCCCGATACAAAACTTACTAAAGATGTTCCCCAATAAGTCTTCTGTATTAATCTGACCTGTGATCTCACCTAAATGAAACAAGGCCATACGAAGATGTTCGGCCAAAAGATCTCCTGTCAATCCTGCATCCATCCCCTGCTCTACTTCCTGCAAAGCAAGTTGTGCGCGTTGTAATGCTGCATGGTGACGCGCATTGGTGACTACTGTGTCCTGACCAAAAAAAGAATTGGAAGAAACATAACTGAACAATGCTTCTTTCAGCATATCAATATTGGTTCCTTGTTTGGCAGAAATAAAAATTACTTCTGGAATTGATCCAAACTTATTGCTCAGGTTTCCGGTGTCGGGAGTTTTATCGGTTTTATTGGCAACAACGATCAGCTTTTTGCTTTCGTTTCCAACTTTTTCTCTGAAACCCTTTACCACTTTTTCAATTTCTTCGGAAGAGCTGTCGACAGCATCTACCAGGTAAAGGAGAATATCGGCTTCATTCACTTTTTTCCAGGTGCGTTCAATTCCAATATTTTCAACAATATCATTGGTCTCGCGTAATCCAGCAGTATCAATAAAACGAAATTCAACGCCATTGATCATCATTACATCTTCAATGGAATCTCGGGTTGTTCCTGCAATTTCACTTACAATGGCTTTTTCTTCATTGAGCAAAGCATTAAGCAAAGTCGATTTACCCACATTTGGAACTCCTACAATGGCAACCGGAATTCCGTTACGAATTACATTACCGAATGCAAATGAATCCACCAAACGTGTTACGATACTCCGAATACCGACAACCAGTGTGCGTAGTTGTGTGCGATCAGCAAATTCTACATCTTCTTCCGAAAAATCGAGTTCAAGTTCGATCATGGATGCGAAATGAATAAGTTGATCTCTTAGCTTACCAATTTCGCCAGAGAATCCGCCTTTCATCTGGTACATGGCAAGCCGGTGTGCAGCCGCTGATTCTGATGCTATGAGGTCTGCTACAGCTTCGGCCTGAGAAAGATCCATTTTTCCGTTAAGAAAGGCTCTTTTGGTAAATTCACCCGGTGTTGCCGGATCACAGCCGTGTTCATACAACAACTGCAATAGTTGCTGCTGAATGTATTTTGAACCATGACAAGCAATTTCAACACTGTCTTCTCCGGTAAAGGATTGGGGAGACCGGAAAACAGTTAGAACCACATCATCAATTATTACACCTTCTCTTTGGATCTGCCCATAATGCGCGGTATATCCCCCGGCGTTTGAAATTTCTTTACTGAACACCCCATTAACGACCGCAACAGAGGCTGGTCCGGACACCCGAATTACAGCAATTGCTCCACTACCGGGAGCAGTACTTAATGCACATATGGTTGCAGATTTTTTCAACATTAAAAGCAAAAATACAAAATCCCTGCATGGATTCTTTGATAATCAAGGTGCTTGGCATATCTATTTAACCCCAAACTGTGGATTTCATCTTTAAAAGCAAGTGCCATTGACGTGTAGGAAATTGATATATTTGGGCTGCCAATTCATAAACCGAAAAATACACACCATGGGCGTTTTAGTGAACAAGAATTCAAAAGTCATTGTACAGGGCTTTACCGGAAGCGAAGGATCTTTCCACGCCGGACAAATGATCGAGTACGGAACCAATGTTGTGGGTGGTGTCACCCCCGGCAAAGGCGGAACAACCCACCTCGACCGTCCGGTTTTTAATACTGTTCAGGACGCTGTTGAAAAAGCAGGGGCTGATGTTTCTATCATATTTGTTCCACCGGCATTTGCTGCGGACGCTATCATGGAAGCTGCTGCTGCAGGAATCAAGGTGATCGTTTGTATCACTGAAGGAATTCCTGTAAACGACATGGTTAAAGTGAAAGAATTCCTCAAGGGACGTAACATTACGCTTATTGGACCTAACTGTCCGGGTGTAATTACTGCCGGAGAAGCGAAAGTGGGTATCATGCCCGGTTTTGTGTTCAAACCAGGCCGTATTGGAATCGTTTCCAAATCGGGAACACTTACATACGAAGCCGCCGATCAGATTGTTAAAGCAGGGATGGGCGTATCAACCGCAATTGGTATTGGTGGGGATCCTATTATTGGAACTCCGACCAAAGAAGCTGTTGAAATGCTGATGAACGACCCCGAAACCGACGCAATTGTGATGATTGGTGAAATCGGTGGTAACTATGAAGCACTTGCATCACGTTGGATCAAAGAGAACGGTAAAAAGCCTGTAGTTGGGTTCATCGCCGGACAAACTGCTCCAAAAGGCCGTAAAATGGGTCACGCCGGTGCAATTGTAGGTGGTGCAGAAGATTCTGCTGAAGCTAAGATGAAAATCATGGCAGAATGTGGAATTCACGTTGTAGCATCTCCCGCTGAAATCGGAGCAAAAATGGCAGAGATCTTAGGTGTTACTGCTTAATCAAAACACTATCCAATTTCTATATAAAACACCCTGTTTAGCAGGGTGTTTTTTTTTGTAATGAATAAAAAAAAGCCCCGCACGAGCGGGGCTTTTACTATTGGATGAAAGCTTTGATTATTTATTTACAACCAGCTTACGAACAGCGTGATCTCCATTGGCAGTTATAACTTCAATGAAATAGATACCTGAAGAAACCGAGCTTAAATCAAGCCTTGCATTAAGCGAATTGAATGCCTGGGTAGAAATCACTTTTCCGCTCAAATCCATAAGGCTAAGGGATTCAATGCTTGAGCTACCTTCGATAATAACATAATCAGCAGCCGGATTAGGATACAAATTGGCAATAGTACTTTCAATTTCATCAACAGAAAGACACGCATCAACAACAATGTTTTGTGACGCAGAATTGGTACAACCATTTCCATCAGTGAAAGTGTACGTAATGGAGAATGTTCCAACTCCGGCACCGGCAGGATTAAACGATCCGGCAGTAACTGCAGGTCCGGAATAAGTTCCCCCTGCTGGTGTTCCTCCGGTGAGAGCGATTGGTGCATAATTCACACATGTTGTTCCTTGTGAAGAAAGTGCCACAGTTGGGAGAGAATTAAATGAAACAATAGAAGCTCCACTTACTGTACCTGTGCAATTTGCATCGCTTAAGTTTACCAGGGTATACATTCCTGCAGCAGTAGCTGAGAAAATGTGCGTTGCCGAATTCTCACCGGTTACAGGGAATGTATTTGTTCCGTCAGTGATAACGAAATTCCAGGGTGCTGTTCCTGTTAATTGAACAGTAACATCTACTGTTTCTCCTACACATGCAGATCCTCCTCCATTGATTACTGCAGTTGGAAGTGAAATGACATTGATCGTAGCAGAACCGCTAACAGTACCAGAACAATTATTATCGCTTACACTGGTCATCGTAAATGAGCCGGTACCTGCAGCAATTGTATACGTGTTTGTAGCATGTCCGTTTACAGTAAATGGTGATACGCCATCAGAATAAGCGAAATCCCATGGACCATTACCAGAAAGAGTAATTGTAACCGGAGCTGTGGAAATTCCATCATTACAAACATTACCACCACCTGAAACTACAGCTGTTGGAACAGCATAAACTTCAACAGCGAAATTGGCAGTCACCTGAGGACAAGCACCGCTGGCAGCGATGGTATTGGTCACAGTATAATTTCCAGGTGCTGAAGCAGCAAGGTCAATTTCTCCTGTGCCGGCATCGATAGACAAACCACCTGCAGAAGTGAATGTTCCGCTACTTGCGCCTCCTCCAAAAACAGGAAGAGGATCTGTTCCATTTCCACAATACGCAGCAGCTGAATAGGAAAAAGTCGCATCCGGTGAGTTGGTGATATTGATGGTTTGGGTACTTGAATTTGGGCAAGTACCTGTTGTAGTATATGTAACTGTATAGGATCCGGCAACTGAAGTTGTCATATCAACCTCTCCGGTTGTGGCACTTACAAAATTCAATCCTGCGGGAGAAGCGCCGAAACTTCCGGGAACAGAAACTGTAGGCGTTGAATTTGCAGATCCGGTACAAATGGTATTGGATGCATAAGTAAATACGGCGTTATCAAGAGGCAGGATTGTAACCGGAATAGAACCTGAGAAACCAACACAACCGTTTGAATTGGTTAATGCCAACGTATAGCTACCGGCAGCATTTGCAGAGTAGTTTGCAGCTGTTGCACCTGAAATTGGAGTTCCATTCAAATTCCATTGGTAAGTTCCTGTTCCTGTACCATTGAGTGTTACATTTCCGCCAGGACAAAACGAAGTTGCCCCACCCGCAGTTGCACCCGGAATGGTTGTTGGTAAGGTTAATGTTCCGATGTAATCATTAAAGGTTCCGCAAGGATATCCATCATAAGTAGATGGCGCAACGACAACCGCATATGTACCTGCTGTTGTAAAATTGAAATTCAACGTAACCGTTCCGCATGGCGCTCCCGTTGTGGAAGCAAGTACTGTTGGACTAGCACAATTTGAAATGTTGACAAAGAAAAGATCAACAGGAAATTCAGCCTGAACAGAAAAGCTAACGTTACCTGTTTGGTTGAGTGTAAAGCTATACCAGTCTGTATCGCGGTTTCCGTTTGTAGCGTATCCATTTCCGAAAACAGTTTGACCACAATTCAATGATTGATACGCCGGAGTTGGCATCAAACAACCTCCATTTTGATCGGCGCCACACAATTCCGTCTCAGTAATAGCTCCACCTGGGGCCGTTAATGAACAAGGGGTGTATTGTTCTACACAAATTGTGAATGTTGTATTGTTGGGGACGTAATTGAAATAATCGTGAACACGGATATAATAGGTTTGACCAACAGTAAGATTAGGAAGATAAATATCTTCAACCCCGCCATCGAACGTTGCATCCTGACAAGTCACATTGACCAACGTTCCGCAACTTCCTGAAAAAACCTGAACAACTGCATCCATTCCTGTAGCACCATCAACCTGAATATGAGCACCGGGTGTTGTTGCAACAAAGCTGAACCACACATCATCTTCTGAAGTACCACTACATGCAGTAATTCCTGAATTGGTTGCTCCACCTATGTTTCCGTTTACTGGTGTACAATTTACTCCATGAGGTATACTGGTAGCACCCGCACAATTATCATTTGTTGGTGCAGAAACAGGAGTATAAACAACATTATCGATACCGATATAATCAGAATTCGCACCTGATGGTCCACCATTGGTTACAAAATAACGAAAGGCAATTCGCCCAACCGTTGGCTGAGCAAGTCCGGAAATTGTAATGGTATATTGGGTCCATGCTGTTGGATAAACTCCGGTAATAAGAGTAGGATTTATGGTCAATAATACCGTAGTATAATCTCCAACAGAGGTTGCTGTTGTTCCAACATTCATTGCATTGCCGTTTGTGCTTAAACGCACCTCAAGACGATCTGCAAACGCATCCGGAGCAGCCTTTCTAGTACGGAATGTTAACACATCTCCATTCTGAAGGTAGCGAGCAGGCATAAACATCCAGTTACTTAAGGTAGAAACTCCGGAACCGGCCTGAAAGTTTGCATAAACATAAGCGTTGGCAACACCGTTAAATGCATTAAACGGAGGAGCGCCACCGGGTTGTCCCCAACCACCTTGACCTGCAACACCTACGGGCTGACTGTTATTTTGTGCGTACCAATCTACAAGCTGACTGATATCATCAAAATTCTCTGTGAGGGGTTGAGCATACGCTGTACCTGTAATTGCAATTGCTGCAATAAGTGTATATAGTTTTTTCATCGTTCTTTAGTTTAGATCAGCTGCAATACGATTCAATTCATCCTGAATAGCAGAATGAGAAGGAGTGCCTTGTCTGTGTTTAGCAAGTTCAGCTTTTAATTTTACTGCATACAACTTGTTATGCTCTTTTCTCTTTTGAAGAGCTGCAGAATAAGATGAACGATCAGAAGAACTAACAGCCTGTGAAAGTTCAACGCTCTTTTTCATATCCTCAGCAAGCACATCCATTTTCAGAATTTGTTGCTGTGATGATGTGTATCCTGAAGATCCAAGAGGTTTTGCCGTAGTATTATCGGCTGGTTGTTTGAGTTTGGAATTGGTGGTTTGTACCTGGCCAACTGCTAGCGTACTTGCAAAAACTGCAAACAGTAATAATGTTAATTGCTTGATTTTCATGGTAGTAGTTTTTATGAGCTCACTAAATTAAATCAGAATGCCATTAAAAACAACGAAAAATGAAGCTAAGGTGAAAAATGTGCACCTTTTAACACCTAAATCCTTTCAGTTATTGAATTTTGAATTCAACACGACGGTTTTTCTGGTGATCATCGTCGGAGCATGGAACGGTATCAGAACAATTATTCAATAATTCGGATTCACCTTTAGCTGTTATAGTAATGATTTGCGAACGTGAAACACCAAGTGATACCAGGTAATTTACAACAGCGTTAACCCTTCGTCGCGATAACTCTTCATTGTATTCATCTGTACCTCTCGAATCAGCATGTCCGCTCACAGCTACTTTTAATTCTCGATTTGACTTTAAAACCTTTGCATTCTGGCTTAGTGTTGAAGCTGCATCCGGACGAATACCGGATTTGTCATAATCAAAATAAACCGTGATCAGTTTAGGTTCAGGATTCGATTTTGTTTCGGTAGTTGTGTTTACAGTGGTAATGGTAGTTTCATTGGTTACAGCTATCAACGCTTCCGGTTGGTGTTCAACTTCGGCATCTGCGCAATACAAAACAATCCGACTTCCGGAAACAACGCGGGCCTCTACATGTACAGAATGTTTTTTTCCATCCGTGAACAGCGTATCTAATACATCTCCTTTGGCCTTTTTGATCAGACGACCATCAATTTTCCACGCATATTCAACAGCCTTTAGTCCATCATCCAACACAGCAGATAAAATCAGTCGTTGTTTTTTCGACTTCTGATCAGTTTTGATGGAAATATGGTCTGAAAAATCACATGCAAATTCCTGATCTTCCTGTGGAAAAACGAGGATATAAATATCCATATCGCCATAACCGGAAGCCCGATCGGATGCAAAATAGCCGAAAGTCCCATCCTGTTCAAGAATCAGATAAGTATCATCGCCCGGAGAATTTACAGGAGCGCCTAAATTGCTTACAGAGGTAAATTTTGTCCCATCCCAATCTGACCTGAACAGATCATATCCGCCAAAACCGCGATGACCACGTGATGAAAAATACAAGGTTTTGCCATCAGGTAAAATGGCAGGACTTTCTTCATCATCAGGTGTATTTACGTCGGGACCCAGATTTTCTGCTTTGCCCCAGGTTCCGTCACTTTGTTTTGTTGATTTCCAAATGTCGAGTCCACCCTGTCCGTTCTTCGAATCGGAGGAAAAATAAACGGTCTTGCCATCCGCCGTCATGCAAATATGATTCTGGTATTTTGACATATTGATGTTTGGTCCCAGATCAACAGGTTCTGTAAGTTCTCCGTTTTTGTAGGTTGAAGAAAAAAGCTTTCCATTGATAACCAGAAATATTGTATTTCCGTCGGGAGAAACAGAGGACACGGAAGCATGTTGAGGAACTTTGGATGACAATTTAAGATTCACCTTACGAGCAGTACCGAGGTCACCTTCGCTTTCCTTGGATTCATAAATTTCTTCATAATATTTCCCGTCTTTACCATCAATCAATCCACTTCCTGTTGAACGCCGCGAAGTAAAAAGCACCGTAGAATCTTTTGGTAAATAAATAGGCACATACTCAGACCCTGTGGAATTCACTGCATCATTCAGATGAATCAGTACAAGATCCTCGCCTCCTTCAGAGTTGGCTTGTCCGTACTCACACTGCTGAATATATTTATTCATTAAGGTTCTTAATTCATTTCCTGATTTGGTATTGGTACAAAATGGAAGTACAGCCTTAAAACCGGCAATTGCTTCAGTATATTTCCCCATGTAATGGCAACAACGGCCATATTCAATCAGTACTTCCGGGATGGTATCGCCTTTTTTGGAATTTTTCAGGTTGGTTTCAAGAACAGGAAATGCGTCTTTCCGTTTGTTGAGGTATTTACTCAGCAGGATCCCATATTCGGCTGTAGCAGCATGGTGATGCGGATCTAGCCCAACAGCTATTTTATAATTGCTCTCGGCACATTTAAAATCGTACGCTTCAGAACAATCACGCGCATCTGCCAATGCTTTTTTAAACGCATCCGATTGTTGAGCAGAAGCTGAAAAAACAAACAGGAAAAATCCACAAAAGAAAAAAATGTACCGCCTCATTTAGCCATTGTATAAGAGGCCTAAAAATAATAAAAAAACACTTGGTCTTTGAATAAATAAAACTACTGAACAACAACAACTTAACCCTTCGCGATCACATCTGAATTTACAATTCCGTAATCTTTGGATGGAATACATAACCAAGCAATAAAACAGCCGTAAAGCCGGGTTTAAATAAGAAATAAATCTTTGTATTGGAAAAATTATGATTGCAACGAATAATCTTCATCCCACTACAATTGAATATCCAATCGGTTATTCTACAAAAAAGCGCGTTCTTTTCTTCCA
>ERZ761602.2231-NODE-2231-length-31309-cov-5.160044_pt1 | contig 31309 bp, 21 predicted proteins | sample MGYA00512165_ERZ761602 | MGnify/ENA primary metagenome ERZ761602 (study PRJEB28899, sample SAMN02445085) | bioreactor sludge metagenome | biome: EBPR sludge; isolation source: Thorneside wastewater treatment plant | place: Australia: Brisbane, Thorneside...
GGCTCGTGGGTGGGGTTCGGGGCTTCCTGGGGGAGGGTCTGGCGACAGACCCTCAAGGAAGCTGAAGAGAAGCTGATGGCCGACTGCCGCAAGCCGCCCTACCGGACGGCGCGCAGCGACCGAAGGGAGCGAAGGCTCGTGGGAGGGGTTCGGGGCTTCCTGGGGGAGGGTCTGGCGACAGACCCTCAAGGAAGCTGACGTGAATCAGCCGAGGACGGCGCGGTCGTCGCTGACGAGCAGTCCGTCGTGCGACGGCTCGACCACGAAGCGGTACGGGCGACGCCGGTAGTCGCCCTCTCGGCTCGGGCGCGGGTCAGGACGCTCGCGCATGCGCCCGTACACCGCGACGATCGCCCCCGGCGCGAGCAAGCCTTCGTCGCAGCGCACCGCGCCCTCGCGGACGAAGGGCGCGACGTAACGACGGAGCGCGCGCCGCACGCGGCCGCCCTTGCCTTCGTGGCTGCGCGCGGCGGTGCAGAGCTCGACCTTCACGTCGTCGTCGAGCGGAACCAGCACCGCGCCCGTGCCGTCGTCGAGGTAGAAGCCCCGACCCTCGCGTGTGGTCGCGAGGGGTCGCCAACGGATCAGGCCTCGCCGAGCGACGCGGAGCTCGAAGCCCGCGCACGGACGTCCGCTCACCGGCGCGCGCAGAGGCTCCGCCTCCTCGTCCTCGTCGAGCAGCCGGACGGTGCCCACGAGCTTGGCGACGTCGCCGTCCGCGAGCTCGCTGACCGGTCGTGGCTTCACCTGCAAAGGGCCCGCACGGCGCCACGCGCGCACGTCGAAGAAGAGGATCGAGAGCCCGATCGACATCCAAAAGAGGCCGAAAGCGACCATGCCGGCCGTCATCATGACGAGCGCCTCCAGTACTCGAGTGTCGCGCGCAACGGCTCCGAACAGGAGCCACCCAACCGAGCCATCAGGGTAGGTGCATGCGTCACGCCGGGCAGGGACGCGGACGCGAATGTCACACACCGACGAGAAGTCGCGTCAGCCTCGGCGTTCGAAGCAGTCGTCTTGGATCGGGAGACGTCGTCGGAGCGCCGCGCTCGCTTCCACGAAACGCGCCGTCACGGGATCGTGGTAGCCGCTCGCCGCCCCGAGCTCCGGATCCTGCGCGCGGTACCACCCGACGAGACGCGCCATCGCGAGCTCACGCACGTACTTGCCGACCATCGAGGCGAGCCCGACCGGGAGGTGCCGATCGTCGGCCTTCACCTCGAAGTCGACCGTTCCGACGGCGCTCGCCCGGTAGCGGCTCGCACCTTTCACCTCTTCGACCAGGCCGATCGTGCCGAGCTGCTGGAGGTGAGGCGCGTAGCGACGCAGCCCCCCGACCATGCCGCAGATCGCGTGGACCGGCCCTCGCGATGCTGCGCGCGCGTCGAGCATCAGCCGCTCGAAGAGGTGCAGATCGAGGGTGAGCTTGGTGCGACCGGTGGCGAGCCACGCGTTGAGCACGCCCGCGCAGGCGAGCGTGGTGCGGACACGCCGCAGCACGACGCCGCCTTCCTTCAACGACGCGAGCAGCTCACGACCGTGCGCGACGTCGCCGCCGAACGCGGGCAGCGCGAGCGGACGCTCCCAACACGGGCGCGCGGTGGTCGGATCGGGGCACGGGCTGCGCAGCGCGAGGAGCCCGTCGAGCGAGAGCGCGCCGAGGAAGACGTCTGCGTCCTTCGGAGGCGCGCCGCGACCCGCCGCGAGCGCGAGCGCCAGCCCCTCCGCGTGCGCCATGTGCCCGAACGCCGAGTGCCGTTTGCTGTCGCCGATGCCGAGGCTCGAGCCGAGCTTCGTGAGGGCGTCCGCGTCGTAGCGTTCGACCTCGATCGTCGCGGCCGTCGCGACCAGAGGCCCGAGCCTCGGCCCGAGCCCGTTCTCGTCGACGCCCACGATGCGCTCCATCGCCCGCCCCTATCGCGATTCGTGCGCCTAGACCAGTGGCGATTGTTTCATGAAAGCGGCATACTTCCATCCGTGCCGCAAACACCGTCGCGCGCTCCCGAGGTCGGGGGCACCTCGATGGCCGCCCGGGTCGTCCGCGAAGCGCTGGCGACGGTGGCTGCGCCGACCGTGGCGACACGCGTGTTGCATCGTGCGTTGCACCTGGCGGGCGAGCACGAGATCCCGGCCGGTGGCAGCCGGTTGCGCCGGTTCGTCGAGCGACACCTGCACGCGGGCGCCGCGTTCGTCCTGGGCACCGACCTCGCGGACACGGTGGTGGAGCAGCTCTCGCCGCTGGTCGCTCCCCTGCCGACGATCGAGCCGCGACCGCGGGGCAAAGCGCTGCTGGAGCTCGAAGCCGCCGGGCTCGTCGAGCCAGGGCGAGAGCTCGAGGGAGAGCCTTGGGGGGACGCCCGCGAGCCGCTCGACTCGTTCGACTCGCTGTCTCTCGACGACGACCTGGAGGGCGAGCCGCACCCGCTCGAGCGCCGACGCACCGAGCCGGCGCCCAGCGTGACGGTGGTGTTGCTCGCGACCCAAGAAGAAGCGATCGCGACCGCGTTCCGCGAGTCGCTCGGCAAAGACGCGTTGGTCGTTCAGGTAGCCGACGTGGTCGCGCTGCTCGACGCCGTGCAGCAGCACGAGCGGGCGCCGCTCTGCGTGGTCGTGCACGGCGCGAGCGCGAGCGTGCACCCGTCGACGCTCGCGACGGTGGCGGACGATCTTCCGGACGGAACCGCGATCGCGCTCTGGGGCGTGGCGCGCGAGACGCGGCGCGACTCGATGGAGCTGACCGACCCTCGCTCGTGGTTCGTGATCCCGGGCGAGCTCGACGGCCACGCGGCGGGCGACGAGCTGCGGCGTTTGCTCGGGCTCCCGACCTCGGGGGTGTTCGCGGCGCGCACTCGGTGAGTCGTCCCCAATGCTCGCGACGACTGCGCGCGACGACTGCGCGCGACGACTGCGCGCGACGACTGCACGCGACGACTGCGCGCGACGACTGCGCGCGACGGCGTGAGCACGATCGTGCGCGACGCGGCTCACGTCACGTGCACGCGCATCACGACATGCGCTGCCACCACGGGATCGACGCGAGCGCAGTGAACGCGACGGCGCTCGCGAACGCGAGCACGCGAGCGAGATGCGGACGATGCGCGCCGAAGATCGCGAGCGCGAGCAGAAGGCTGGCGACCACGGCGAGCAGCGCGAGTCCGATCGTCCCGTAGGCCGCGCGGGCACGCTCGAGCGGTCCGTCGTCGCGGCGCACTCCGTCGTCGTCGACGACCACGCACGACGACGCTTCGTCGCGCGCGGCGCAGATGCGGATCGTACGCTCCGGGAAACGTGGGGAGGCCTCGAGCACGTCGATCGAGACTCGCGCGGGTCGGCCGAAGGGCGTTCGAACGAGCCCTACCCCGCCGCCGTCCGCCACCGCCACGACGAAGCCGAGCTCGTGGGGCGACACGAGCACGGAGCCTTCGCGGCGCGGGCGATCGAACGCACGCGTGTCGGCACCGAGCGCACCGGGAGAAGCCGGCGCGGGGAACTGCAGCGCCGCGAGCGACGAGAGCGCGGCGAGGGTCCACGCGAGCGCGAGCGTGAGCCCTTCGCCGGTTCGCGCAGGCCGCGAGCTCGACGAGACGTCGGCACGTCGAGCGCGCAGGGCGCGGGGAAGCCCGAACGCGAGCCCCAACGCGAGGCCCGACGCGCCGAGCAGGTAGCCGAGCAGCGGCGAGAGCCAGATCGGTGGCGCGAGCGCGGCCAGCGCGACGAGGAGGACGGCGACGCGCGCGGCAATCCCGCGCGAAGCGGGATGCGCGAGCAGATCGGCGAGCGAGCTCGGCGCGGGCGTGTCCGAGGTGTGCGTGTCCGAGGCGCGCGTGTCCGAGGCGCGCGTCTCCGAGGTGTGCGTGTCCGAGGTGCGCGTCTCCGAGGTGCGCGTCTCCGAGGTGTGCGTGTCCGGGGTGTGCGTGTCCGAGGTGCGCGTCTCCGAGGCGCGCGTCTCCGAGGTGTGCGTGTCCGAGGCGCGCGTCTCCGAGGTGTGCGTGCTCGCGACGTGCACGAGCGGTGCGAGGACGAGCGGTGCGAGCGCGGCGGCCACGGCGGCGACGCCGAACGTCGCGAGGGAGGCGAAGAGCGGATCGAGGCGCGCGTCGACGAGGCACCACGCGAGCGGCCACCACGTGCTCACCGCGATCACACCGAGGAGTATCGCGGCGCCTCGTACGCTCGCGCGCCCGAGCGTCGCGTGCACGAGCAGGCCGATCGCGAGCACGATCCCCGGCAGACCGAGCCCGAGACACGGCACCGAGAGCACCAAGAGCGCCGCGCCCGCGACGAAGCGAAACGCGTCGGCGCGCTCCTTCGGCGGGTCGTCCGGCGCCTTCGGCGAGTCGATCGGCGAGCCACTCACGCCCGCGAGGGTGCCACGAGGCACACCACGCGGCCGTTCGTTTCGTGAGGGTCGCCCTCGTGTTTCCGTTCGATTTCCACGAAGAAAAAACCTCGCGAGCGCACCTCGCGGAGCCAGCGCGCACGCTAAGGTCGCTCTCGGCTCGAACGATCGAGCTCCCGTTCATGGCAGGTGCTCCTCCCAACCTCGTGTCGCTCCCGTCGCCCTCCGAGTGGGCGCGGTCGAGCACCGAGGAAGCGCTCGAACGCTGCGACGCGCTCGGCGCGTGCTCGGAGACGAAGGGCGCGATCCTCCGTCGCGCGCTCACGCCCGCGATGCGTGACGCGCACGCGCTGCTGCGCGGGTGGGCGGAGCGCGCGGGGCTCACGGTGCACGTCGACGCGCTCGGCAACCTGCGCGCACGCCGCGAAGGCCCGCCTGGAAGCCGCACGCTCGTGCTCGGCTCGCACGTCGACACCGTGCGCGACGCGGGGCGCTACGACGGACCGCTCGGCGTGGTGCTCGCGATCGCGGTGGCGGAGGCGCTGCGCGAGATCGCGCTGCCCTTCGCTCTCGAAGTGATCGCGATCTCGGACGAAGAAGGCGTCCGCTTCGGGCGGCCTTTCCTCGGCGCGCGCGCGCTCGCGGGCACGCTCGACGTGGACGATCTCGCGCTGCGGGACGCGGACGGCGTGACGCTCGCGGAGGCGATCGCGCACTTCGAGTCCCTCGGCACGTCGGCGAACGGCTTCGGCGACGTCGAGGGGCTCGACGCGTGCGCGATCCGTCCGGAGGATCTGCTCGCGTACGTCGAGGTGCACATCGAGCAGGGTCCGGTGCTGGAGAGCCTCGAGCTCCCGGTGGGCGTGGTCACCGGCATCGCGGGCCACGTGTGGCGAACGGTGACCTTCGAGGGGCGCGCGGGGCACGCGGGGACCACGCCGATGACGCTGCGTCGCGATGCGCTCGCCGCGGCGTCGGAACTCACGCTCGCGGTGGAGCGCCTCGCGAGCGAGACGCCCGGGCTCGTGTCGACGGTCGGTCAGGTGGTCGCGCGACCGGGCGGCAACAACGTGATCGCGGGGCGCGCGGAGCTGGAGCTCGACGTGCGTTCGGTCGACGCGCGGGTGCTCGCGGACGCGCTCGCGACGCTCGACGCGCAGATCGCGGGGCTCGCGGCGCGGCGCGGCGTGAAGGTGAGCGCGCGCGATCGTTTCGCGTCGCCGCCCGTGGTGTGCGCGCCCGCGCTGCAGGCGCTTCTGAGCGAGAGCGTTCGGCGCGTCGGGCTTCCGGTGCACGCGCTGCCGAGCGGCGCGGGACACGACGGTCGCATCCTCGCGACGCTCGGGCCGATCGCGATGCTCTTCGTGCGCAGCCCCGAGGGGCTCTCGCATCACCCGGACGAGCGTGTGCACGCGATCGACGTCGCGCTCGCGCTCGACGTGACGCTCGACTTCGTGCGTGCGCTCGCCGCGCGCGTGTCGGGCACCGACTCCGACTCCGTCACCACCGTCTCCGACTCGGGCTCCGACTCCGTCGCGAGCTCCGTGTCCGCCGAAAGCAGGACCGCGTGATCACCACCTCCCACTCCCGCACCCACGTCGCGCGCGACCACGCGCTCATCACGCCCGAGAGCCACGTGCCCGCGTCGATGCCGGGCTGGGTGGGCGCCAAGGCGATCACGCTGATCGCGCCGGTGATGGGCGCGGGCTTCGTGCAGTGCCTCGTCACGATGCAGCCCGACTCGCGCAGCGCGCTCCCGCTGCCGGGCGTCGAGCGCTTCGTCTTCGTGCTCGAGGGTGAGCTCTCGCTTCGCGTGGGCGGCAAGGATCACACGCTCGGGATCGAGAGCTACGCGTTCCTGCCCGCAGGCGAAGAGCACGCGCTGGTGAGCGCGAAGGGCGCGCGGTTCTTCCTGCTCGAGAAGCGGTACGTACCGCTGCCCGGTCACCACGCGCGCGTGATCGTGGCGCGCGAGGCGGACGTGCCGAGCGTGGACTTCCTCGGCGATCCCTCCGCGCGGCTGCGCACGCTGCTGCCCGACGAGCCCGGCTTCGATCTCGCGATGAACACCTTCGTGTTCGATCCGGGCGCGACGCTGCCGATGGTGGAGAGCCACGTGATGGAGCACGGGCTGATCTTCCTCGAAGGCGGCGGCGTCTACCGGCTCGGCGACGCGTGGTACCCGGTGACGGCGGGCGATTCGATCTGGATGGCGCCCTACCTGCCGCAGTGGTTCGGCGCGCTCGGCAAGACCCCGTCGCGCTACCTCTACTACAAGGACGTGAACCGCGATCCGCTCCACGAGGCGCGGCGATGAAGGCGGTCTCGACGAGCGACGTGTCCTCGAGCGTTGCGCCGAGTGCGATGTCGAGCGCGAGCACGAAGGTGCCGCTCCCGATCGACGCCGCACGCCTCGACGACTGGTCGCGCGAGCTCGCACGCTTCTCCGACGATCCGGCGCCCGCGGTGAAGCGTGTGCTCTACACGCCGACCGATCTCGCAGGGCGCGCGTACGTGCACGAGCTCGCGCGCGCGGCCGGGCTCTCGCTGCGGGTCGACGCGATCGGCAACGCCTTCTACCGACTCGAAGGTCGGCAGGCGCTGCCCGCGGTCGCCACCGGATCGCACCTCGACGCGATCCCGAACGCGGGGCGCTTCGACGGAACGGTCGGCGTGCTCGGCGGCATCGCGGCGCTGGAGTCGATCGCGCGCGCGGGGATCGTGCCGCGGCGTCCGCTCGAGGTGATCGCCTTCACGAGCGAGGAGCCGACGCGCTTCGGGATCGGCTGCGTGGGCAGTCGTCTGCTCGCGGGCGCGATCACCGCGGACGACGTGCGCGCGCTGCGCGACGCGGAGGGACGCGCCTTCGAGGAGGTGCGCGCGGAGGCGGGCTTCTCCGGCGCGCTCGAAGAGGTGCCGCTCGTGCCGGGTCATTTCCACGCGTTCGTCGAGCTGCACGTCGAGCAGGGGCCGGTGCTGGAGCGCGAAGGGATCGCGATCGGCGCGGTCAGCGCGATCGCGGCGCCCGCGTCGTACGAGGTGATCGTGCGCGGCGAAGGCGGTCACGCGGGCGGCGCGCTGATGCCGACGCGGCGGGACGCGCTCTGCGCGGCGGCCGAGCTGGTGATCGCGGTCGAAGACGCAGCGAAGCGATCGAGCACGGGAGACACCGTGGGCACCGTCGGGATCTGCCGCGTGTTCCCGGGCGCGGTGAACGGCATCCCGAACCGCGTGGAGCTCACGATCGATCTGCGCGACACCGCGCTGTCCGCGCGCGACGCCGCGTTCGCGCGCATCGAGGACGCGATCGCGCGCATCCAGAACGAGCGCGGCGTGACGATCGCGCTGCGCACCCTCAACGCGGATCCTCCGGCCACCTCGGATCCACGCATCGTGGATGCGGTCGAGGCGAGCGCGCGTGCGCTCGGGCTCTCGTCGATGCGGCTGCCCAGCCGCGCCTACCACGACGCGCTCTTCCTCGCGCGCGTCGCGCCGACGGGGATGATCTTCGTGCCCTCCGCGGGAGGCCTGAGCCACCGACCGGACGAGCACACGAGCCCCGAAGAGGTCGCGCGCGGCGCCGAGGTGCTCGCGCGCACGATGTTGCAGCTCGCGGAGGGGACAGATGCGTGATCAGGGAGCGGCGCGGGCGACGTCGATGAAGGACGGCGTGACGAGCCTTCCGTCGGACGCACGCGACGAAGCACGACGGGACGCGCTCGCGCGGCTCGAAGAACGCGCGCGCCGCGAGCTCGCGATGCTCGCGTATCCGAAGCGCGAGTGGGTCCCGCCGCGGAAGACCGCGGGCGGGGAGCCGATCCTCGACGTGCTGATCGTCGGCGGTGGCCAAGGCGGCATCGCGACCGCGTTCGCGCTGCGCCGCGAGCGCGTGGAGAACGTGCTCGTCGTGGACGCCGCGCCGGCCGGACAAGAAGGCCCGTGGCGTCGCTTCGCGCGCATGAAGACGCTGCGCACCCCCAAGCACGTGCTCGGGCCCGAGCTCGGCATCCCGAGCCTCTCGGTCCAGGCGTGGTTCGAGGCGCAGCACGGCGAAGGGAGCTTCGACGCGTTCGCGTTCATCGATCGCGAGGCGTGGGCGGAGTACCTGCATTGGCTGCGCGCCGTGCTCGATCTTCCGGTGAAGAACGAGACGCGCGTGGGCGCGATGCGCTGGGACGCCGCCAACGGTTGTTTCCTCGTGCCGATCACGACCGGCAGCGGACCGCTCGGCACCGCGGACGTGGTCTACGCGCGAAAGGTCGTGCTCGCGACGGGCATCGAAGGATCCGGGCAGTGGTGGGTGCCGGAGCTCGTGCGCGAGGGGCTGCCGAAGTCACGCTGGGCGCACACCTGCGAGCGCATCGACTTCGAGGCGCTCGAGGGCAAACGCGTCGCGATCCTCGGCGCGGGCGCGTCCGCGTTCGACAACGCCGCGGTCGCGCTCGAGCACGGCGCGGCGCGCGTGGATCTCTTCTTCCGGCGACCGGATCTGGTGCGCGTGAACGTGTACCGCTGGGCCGAGTTCACGGGTTTCCTGCGGCACCACGCGGATCTGCCGGACGAGGCGAAGTGGCGCTTCGTGAAGCGCTTCTGGGAAGCGGGGCAGCTCCCACCGAAGACGACCTACGAGCGCGCGGCGGAACACCCGGACTTTCATTTGCGGCCGGGCTCGCCGTGGCTCTCGGTCGAAGAGGTCGACGGCGAGGTGCGCGTGACGACGCCGAAGGGCACGAGCGCGCACGACTTCGTGATCTGCGGCACAGGCTTCCGCACGGATCTCGCGACGCGCCCTGAGCTGCGCGCGATCGAGGCGCACGTCGCGCGCTGGGAGGATCGTTTCGAGCCGCCGGCAGGCGAGCGCGTCGACGAGCTGCTGCGGCATCCCTACCTCGGGCCGAGCTTCGAGCTCACGGAGCGGCGCGAAGGCGAAGCGCCGTGGCTGCGCGGGCTCTTCTGCTTCTCGTTCGGCGGCCTGCTGAGCTGCGGGCTCGGCGGCGCGAGCATCTCGGGCATGAAGTACGGCGTCGATCGGCTCGTCGCCGGCATCACGCGCCAGCTCTACCTCGAGGACGCGGAGACCCACTTCCGCGCGCTCGACGCGTACGACGTGCCGGACCTCGAGTCGGTGCGCGTCGACGACTCGACCGACGACGACTCGAACGACGAGGTGCGCTGAGTGCTCGCGCTGCGCAGCCGACGCGTGGTGACGCCGGAGGGCACGCGGCCCGCGACCGTGGTGGTCGACGGCGAGCGCATCGCCGCGGTCGAGCCGTACGACGTGCCCTTCGAGCACGGTCGCGTGGAGGATCTCGGCGAGCTCGCGCTGCTTCCCGGGCTCGTCGACACGCACGTGCACCTGAACGAGCCGGGCCGCACGGAGTGGGAGGGCTTCTCGACCGCGACGGCGGCGGCCGCGGCGGGCGGCATCACGACGCTCGTCGACATGCCGCTCAACTGCATCCCCGCGACGACGACCGTGAACGCGCTCAAGGCGAAGCGGCGCGCGGCGGAGGGGCAGCTCGTGGTGGACGTCGGCTTCTACGGCGGCGTGATCCCGGGCAACGCCGATCACCTCGAGCCGCTGATCGACGCGGGCGTGCTCGGCTTCAAGGCGTTCTTGATCGAGAGCGGAGTGGACGAGCTGCCGCACGTGGGCGCGGAGGATCTGCGGGTCGCGCTGCCGAAGCTCGCCGCGCGTGGGGTTCCGCTGCTCGCGCATTGCGAGCTGGATCTGGGCGCGCCCTCCCCTTCGGATCCGCAGAGTCGGCGGGGTCAGCCGCCGACGGATTCGCAAAGTCGGCGGGGTCAGCCGCCGACGGATCCACGCCGCTACCGCGACTACCTCGCGTCGCGCCCGCGCGCCTGGGAAGAGGCCGCGATCGCGCTCCTCGCCGAGCTCGGCGAAGCGACGGGCGCGCGTGTGCACGTGGTGCACCTCGCGTGCGCGGACGCGCTCGGGCTCGTGGCCGAGGCGCGTGCGCGCGGCGTGAAGCTGAGCGTCGAGACCTGCCCGCACTACCTGAGCTTCGACGCGGAGACGATCCCGGACGGCGATCCCCGCTTCAAGTGCGCGCCGCCGATCCGCGAGCGCGATCAGCGCGAAGGGCTCTGGCGTGGCCTGCGCGAGGGGCTCGTCGACTTCGTGGTCAGCGATCACTCGCCGTGCGCGCCGGCGCTCAAGCGCATGGCCGAGGGCGACGTCGCGGGCGCGTGGGGCGGCATCGCGGGCCTGCAGCTCGGCTTGTCGGCCACCCACACCGAGGCCAGCGCGCGCGGCTTCTCGCTCGACGCGATCGCGCGCTGGATGTGCGACGCGCCGGCACGCTTCGTGGGGCTCGCGAAGAAGGGTCGCATCGAGACCGGCTTCGACGCCGACTTGGTCGCGTTCGATCCCGAGGCGCGCTTCGCCGTCGATCGGCGCGCGATCCTGCACCGCCACGATCTCACGCCCTACGAGGGGCTCACGCTGCGCGGCGCAGTGCGCGCGACCTGGCTCCGCGGCGAACGCGCCTACGACGCGCGCGTCGGCTCGTGGACCTTCTCCCGCGTGCGCGGACGGATCCTCGCATGACCCACGATCCCTCTCACGGTCCCGGTCCCGATCCCTCCGCCGATCGCTCTGCGACGAAGGCTCCGCCGGGCGCGAACGCGGCGGCTCCTCTCGACGCGCGCGAGGGCGATCCGTGGGACGGCGTCGCCGCACGCCTCGACGCGCTGCCGGACGCCGAGGCCCATGCCGCGCTCGCGCGCTGCTGCGGCGCGCGACGTTGGGTCGAAGCGATGCTGCGCGCGCGTCCGTTCCACGACGGCGCGCGCCTCGATCGCGCGGTCGACCGCGCCTTCGACGCGCTCGTCTCCGACGACTGGCTCGAAGCGTTCGCCGCGCATCCGCGCATCGGCGAGAAGAAGGAGCGCCTGCAGGCCTTCGCGCACGCGGAGGACTCCGAACGCGAACAAGCGGGCGTGCGAGGCGCGCACGTGGCCACCCTGGCCGCGCTCTCGGACGGGAACCGCCGCTACGAAGAGAAGTTCGGGCACGTGTTCCTGGTGTGCGCGACCGGGAAGTCCGCCGATCAGATGCTCGCGATCCTTCGCTCGCGGCTCGCGAACGGGCCAGAGGCGGAGCTCGCGATCGCGGCGGGCGAACAGAAGAAGATCACGCGCCTTCGGCTCGCGGAGCTGCGATGAGCGCGCACGCACGGAACGTCGTACCGAACGCCGCGCGCGACGTCGTAGGCGACGAGGTCGTGTCGCGCGGGTCGCACCCCGGGGCAACGACGCCGATCGGTGCGATGCTCGCCGCGGAGGGAACCTCGTGAGCCTCAGCACCCACGTCCTCGATCTCGCCCGCGGCGTTCCGGCGCGCGGCGTGCCGTTGCGCGTCGAAGCGCTCGTCGACGGTGCGTGGACGCTCCTCGGGGAGCATCTGACCGACGACGACGGACGCGTGCGCGGGCTCTCCACCGAACACGCGACCACGTACCGCTTGGTCTTCGCGCTCACGGCGTATCTCGGCGACGACGCGTTCTTCCCCGAGGCGACCCTCACGTTCCGCGTCACGAACCCGAGCGAGCACCACCACGTGCCGCTCTTGCTGAGCCCCTTCGGCTTCTCCACCTACCGCGGCAGTTGAGCCGCACGAGATCGCCATGACCGACCACGTCCCCGCTCCCCTCGTCCCTCCCGCGCGTGTGCTGCTCGGCCCCGGCCCGAGCGACGTCGCGCCCTCCGTTCTCCGCGCGCTCGCGGCGCCGACCGTCGGGCACCTCGATCCCTACTTCCTCGGCGTGATGGACGAGGTGCGCGCGATGTTGCGCGTGGTCTTCGGCACCAAGAACACGATCACGATGCCGATGAGCGGCACCGGCTCGGCGGGCATGGAGACGCTCTTCGTGAACCTGATCGAGCCGGGCGACCGCGTGCTCGTCGGCGTGCACGGCGTGTTCGGGGGGCGCATGGCGGAGGTCGCGCGGCGCTGCGGCGCGGAGGTCGTGACGGTGAGCGCGCCGTGGGGGCGCGAGATCGACGCCGATGCGATGCGCGCGGCCGCGAAGGGACAACGCTTCGACGCGATCGCGATGGTGCACGCGGAGACCTCGACGGGTGTGCTCACGCCGCTCGCGCCCTTCCGCGCGCTGGCAGACGAGCTCGGCGCGCTCTTCCTCGTGGACGCGGTGACCTCGCTCGGCGGCGTGCCGATCGACGTCGACGGGCACGGGGTGGACGCGATCTACTCCGGCACCCAGAAGTGTCTCTCGTGTCCGCCCGGGCTCGCGCCGGTGTCGCTCTCGGAGCGCGCGATGGCGAAGCTGAAGGCGCGCAAGATTCGCCCGCAGAGCTGGTACCTGGATCTCGAATTGATCGGGTCGTATTGGGGCAGTGAGCGCGCGTACCACCACACCGCGCCGATCAACATGCTCTACGGCATCCACGAGGCGCTTCGGCTCGCGCTCGAAGAGGGGCTCGACGCGCGCTTCGCGCGGCACGCGCGGCACGCGAAGGCGCTCGCGGCGGGTCTGCAGGCGCTCGGCCTCGAGCTGCCGGTGCCGGAGGGCTCGCGCCTGCCGCCGCTGACGTTGGTCGCGATCCCCGAGGGCATCGAGGACGCGCCGGTGCGCAAGGCGCTGCTGCAGCGCTACGGGATCGAGATCGGCGGTGGGCTCGGGGACTTCAAGGGCCGCGCGTGGCGCATCGGGCTCATGGGCAGCGGATCGACGCCGCGGAATGTGATGCTCTGCCTCGGCGCGCTGCACGAGACGCTGGCGTCGATGGGGTGGAAGGCGAAGGGCGATCCGATCGCGGCGGCGAGCGCGGCGCTCGGCTGAGGCGGAAGACGTCCGAGACGGATCCCGAGTCGACGCTTCGCGCCACTGCCGCGGCGCGGCCTCACGTCGACCCCGACAACGAGGACGGGTGTCACGTGCGCGGGCGCGTCGCGCGGTAGACGACGAAGCGTCGATCCTGCGCGACGACGTCGACGGTGGCGAAGCGCGCGCGGAGCGGCTCCTCCCACGGGAGAAACGCGTTGGCGACGAGCCAGAAGGCTCCGTCGGGTCGCAGATGCGCGGGCGCGTCGTTCACGAAGGCGCGCGTGACCTCGTACTCGGTGCCGACGCCGCGGTGGAAGGGCGGGTTCGTGACGATGACGTCGAAGCGTTCGCCGCTCACGGCGGCGTAACCGTCACTGGAGCGGACGTCCACATCGAGGGCGTTCACCTTCGCGCCACGACGCGTCGCTTCGACCGCGTAGTCGTCGACGTCCACGAGCGTGACGTCGATCGTAGGCACGCGGCGCTTCGCGGAGAGGCCGATCGGGCCCGCGCCGCAGCCGAGGTCGAGCACGCGGCCGCGCGCGGGCCAGACGATCACGTCGAGCAGCGTGCGCGTGGCGTCGTCGAGCCGCCCCTCGGAGAACACGCCCGGCAGCGAGACGAGCGTGAGCGCGTCAGGCGCGTCTCCGACGTGAAGTCCGGGCGAACTCGCAAGCCGCCCTGCCGGACGGCGCGCATCGAGCGGAGCGAGCGAAGGCTCGTGGGTGGGGTCGGGGCTTCCTGGGGGAGGGTCTGGCGACAGACCCTCGAAGAAGCCGATCGGCACCTGGAACCGCCGCTCCCGCAGCTTCGGCTCGACCGGCTTCAACGAGGTCGCCACGAGCTGTGCGTGGTTTCCGTGCTCGCTCTGGACGGGCCCGACCGCGCGCGCCGTGACCGCTTTGCGCGCGGTCTTGATGCCCGCGTCGTTGCAGCCGACGAGCACGAGCTTCTCCGCGATCGTGCTCGCGAGGTCGAGGACGTGATCGCGACGCGCGTTGCCCTTGGGCAGATAGACGAGCGCGATCTCCGCCTGCGCGCTCGGCGCGAGACCTTCGTCGAGCGCGAAAGGCGCGAGCGCGCGCTCGTGGGCGTCCGGGCTCCAGCCGCGCTTCACGCCGAGGGGCGCCAGCTCCGCTCCCGGTACGCCGAGCGCGTAGACGTCGCCCTGGAGAAAGAACGGATGGCGAAGGAGGAGCCGAGTCTCGGGGAGCACGCGCGCGAACGTACGCGAGGATGGGGCGTGAGACACGCCGCGCTCGACGCCCGGGCGCTTCCTGCACTACACACCACGCGCGATGGCGGGAAGCGGCGAAGGGCGAGGCTGGCTCTACAAGATCGGCGGCGGCGGCGCGGTGGTCGCGGTCGGGATGTTCGGGCATCACGCCCTCCCCCTCTGGCTCGCGGCGGCGTGTCTCGGGCTCGGCGGCCTCGCGGTCGTGTTCGGGAGCTGCGAGGCGATGATCAAGAGCGTGGAGGGGGTCGGCAAACGTGTCGGCTGGAACCCCTTCGTCGCCGGCACGATGGCGGGCCTCGCCTCGAACGTGCCCGAGCTCGTGATGCTCGGCTTCGTGCTCGCGGCCGCGCCGCGCGTGGGCTTCATCGTCACGTGCCTGACCCTGCACGTCGGCGCGCTCGCGTTCGGTCTCTACAGCGGTTTCCTCCCGCGTGACGCGACGGGTCATGCGCGATTGCCGGAGCCGCTCGTGAAGATCAGCACGGATCTCTTCGCCGCGGCGGCGGGCGTCTTTCTCGGGACCGGCCTGGTGATGCTGATGCTGCGCACCTTCTCCGCCGGCGACCACGGCGGCGAGGGCCTCGGCGCGGCGGATTTGTACGTGCTCGGCGCGGCGCTGCTCTTCGTGCAGATCGTCGCGACGCTGGAGCTCGTGAAGCGCTTCAGCAGCGACGAGCCGGAGGAGGCGCACGACGGTGCTTCCGGGTCCGCGGGGTCAGCCGCGGACGGCCCCCCGCCCGTGGCGCCTCCGAGCTGGGGCACCATCGCGGGCTTCGGCGCGATCGGCCTCGCGACCTCGGTGCTCGGAGGCCACGCGGTGGGGGACTTCGCGGACATCCTCGTCGAGGCGCTCGACGAAGCGGGCTACCCGGAGATGGTCGGCGCGCTCTTGCTCAGCGTGTTCGCGAGCGCGGGTGCCTTCGCGATGATCGTCACCTCGCACGCGAACAAGATGTACGACGTGGCGCTGGCGTCGGCGGCCGGACAGGTCAGCCAGGTGCCGTTCGTGGTGCTCCCGGTCGCGCTGATCTTGCTCGCGATCCTCGCGCAGACGGGCGTCATCCCGACCGCGAGCAGCGGCGCGATCCTGCCGATCGATCTCGAGACCACGAGCGTGATGCTGCTCGCCTTCCCGCCGATGCTGATGCTGTGGAAGGCCGTGCAGGACGACGGTCAGGTGAGCTGGGTCGAGACCGCGGCGATGATCTGCGTGTTCGGGATCGTGATCTACCTGCTCGCCGTGCACGGCTGACGGGCCCGGCGCGACGCCGCGGCGACCGTAGACCTGACCGAGCAGGCGGCGGCGGAGCTCGAAGGTTCAGAGCTGCGGGCGCGACTCGCGCGGCGGAGGGCGACGCGTGGGCGTGCGGTCACGCGTCTGCGGCGGCTCCTCGACCGGCGGGGTCGAGAGCGGAACGCGCGGAGGCGCGGGAGGCGCGGGCGGCTCGGCCGGTGTGCGCACGGGGGAAGACTCGTCGGGCATGGGGGCAGTGAGTCGGCGCGTCGCGTCGGCGAAACGGGTCGTGTCGACGAAGGACGTCGAGGTCCGGCAACGGACGTGCACCCCTCGGAGGGAGGTGTGGATGTGTGTGGGAAGTGTGGAAACGGAGAGCTCCGAGGGGTGCCCGTCCTGAGCGTCGTGGCGGTTGGGGGGATGGACCACCACGCCGCTTCGGAGAGCGGACCAGCCGCTCGCCCCCGTAGTGCACGGGGGACGAAAAACGGCTCACGAAAAAGTTCGAGCGCGTCCGACGAGCGCCGGCCCAGTCACCGGGTCGGCGCCCGCGTGCTCGAGCGCGCTCCTGCACCTGGTCCGCGCCCGCTCGCGCGGATCACTCGAAGACCGGGCGATCGATCCGCGGCGGGACCAGGAAGAAGACGCGGCGGGTGTCGAGCACCGAGCCGTCGCCGCGCACGATCACACGGGCCACGAAGACCTGCGGGCGCTCGATGCCGGGGACGAAGTCGTTCTGGCGCGCCACGACGTCCCAGCACACCGGCGTTCCGGGGAGTAGGTTCGGGAAGGCGTCGTCGAAGCCGTCGCCGTCGGTGTCGGTGACGGGCGCGGCCGTGCAGTCCTCCGTGCCCGCGAGGTTGACCTCGAGCCGATCGACGAACTGGAGCGCGTTGCCGTCGTCGCCCGGCAGATCCTCGCCGAGCGCGTCGACGAAGAGATCGATGTTGAGCGCGATCTCGCGGATGGAGTCGGTGACCACCGTGACGATCGCGGACTCGTCGCCTTGCACGTAGAAGGGCTCACCGTCGCGGTTGAAGCTGTTGGCCGCGCTCGCGATCGCCTTCAGATCCGTCTCCGGAGTCGCACGCGCATCGGCGTCGACGCCGATGAAGAGGATGTCCTCGTCGAGCAGACGCCCACCCGCCGCAGCCGCGGTGTTGATGCCGCACGAGGGGCAGCCGTTCGGCTCGTCCGTGACCGTGATGAGGATGCGTTTGGCTTCGGGACGGAAGGCGGGGCAGCCGATGCCACCGGGCACACACTCGCTCGCGCTGCACGCGGTCGGATCGGCGACGCACGCGACCGCCTCGAAGAGGACCTCGTTGCCTCCACCACCGTTGGCCGCGCCGGGGATGCGACGCTGCGTCTCCGCCGGATCACCCTGCAGGCGCAGGAGATTGCGGTAGCTGCCGGGGTTGCCGTCGAAGGTGCCGACGCCCGAGTGGAGGCTCGCGATGCAGCCGGTGAGGCGTGGGTTCGAGATGCACGAGCCGGTGGCGCTGCAGACCTGTTCGGCCGCGCATTCGCCGTCGCCCGTGCACGCAGTGCCGAAGTCCGTGCAGGAGAGCTCGTCGATGACCGAGGTGATCGCGCTCTTCATGGCCGCGATCTCGTTCGACATCGACCCCGTGATGTCGAACAAGAAGTACGCGTCGGCGAACTGGATGTTGGTGCGGAACTCGAGGGTGTCGCGCGTCGGCTCGGCGGGCTCGCGGTAGGGGAGCACGAAGACGAAGTCGCCGCGGGTTCGTGGATTGACGGTGTCGTCGAGCGGATCGGTGCCCGCGCCGACCTCGATCAGATCGCTGACGCCGTCGTCGTCGGAGTCGGGGTCGAGCGGATCGGTGCCGACCTCGACCTCGAGCCGGTCCGGCAGGCCGTCGTTGTCGGAGTCGACGTCGCGGAAGTCCGGGATGCCGTCCTCGTCGGTGTCGACGGGCGGGGTCTCGAGCAGGCGATCCCCCGCCTCGTCGGCGTCCGAGATTCCGTCGCCGTCGGTGTCGTCGTCGCGCCAATCGGGGATGCCGTCGCCGTCGACGTCGGGGATCGCGACCCCGGCCGAACGCGGGCGCTCGTCGCCGTCGGAGATGAAGTCGTTGTCGCTGTCGGCGTCGCGAAAATCGGGGAATCCGTCGACGTCGGAGTCGAGCGGGAACTCCGTGCGGCCGTCGAGCTCGAGCACGTCGGGCACGCGGTCGCCGTCGTCGTCGAGATCCGCGTAGTCGGCCACGCCATCGTCGTCCGCGTCGCCCATGCCCTCGCGCGCGTCGAGCATGCCGTTGCCGTCGGAGTCGAGGTCGCGGAAGTCCGGGATGCCGTCGCCGTCCGCGTCACGCGGCGGCGTGGAGACGTCCTCGTCGCCCGCTTCGAACGCGTCGGGCAGGCCGTCTCCGTCGCTGTCGGGGTCGAGGTAGTCGGGCGTGCCGTCGCCGTCGGTGTCGACGCGCTCGGCCATGCCCTCGTCGGCGTTCGAGATGAAGTCGCCGTCGAGGTCGTCGGGCGTCGAGGCGTCGCTGCGCGGGCCGGCATCGGACATCGAGCGGCCGTCGTCGTCTCCGCAGGCGACCGAGAAACCGAGACTGAGCGCGAGGAGAATGTGGAAGAAAGTGCGATTCATGGCGGGCTCGGCGTTCGACGATCAGGTCGGGATCAAGGCGCGGTGACGAGGGCGGTGAGGGCGTAGGGACCCGCGAAGCCGGCGATCGACTCGACCACCACGTGGTAGGTGCCGGCGGGCAGCGTGCGGTTGAGGAACGCGGGCGTTCCGCTCGCGCACGACTGCGCGGCGTCGACGCCACAGCTCGCGCCGTGGACGCCCAGGAAGAGCGGCTCGGTGACGCCGTCCGTGCGGCGCGCGACGAGGCTCACGTTGCTCTCCGCCGAAAGCTCCAGGACGTGCACGACGTCGCTGGAGGTCGCGGGGCCGCAGCTCGCGAGATCGTCCGCGCCGCCGAGCAGCGTGCCGCGGTGCTCGACGCCGCTGGTGAGCGTCGCGGGCGCGGCGCACGTGTCGTTCGCGGGCGGCAGCGTGGGCGGGAAGACCATGGTGGAGACCGAGATGGAGCCCGTGCTCGGCTGCGACGTCGCGACGCTCACGAAGTACGTGCCGGGGTCGAGGCGCAAGAATCGCCTGGTGGTGGTGGGCGATCCGTTGAGGCACGCGAGCGAGCTCGCGTTGTCGCCGCAGGTCGTGGTGACGGTCATCGCGTGCGGTCCGCCCGCGTCGGCGCGCACCACCACGTCGCTCGCTTCGGTGAGCGTGAACGAGAAGGTGCCGTCGCGCGTGGCGTCGGTGACCGCCGCGCAGCTCGTGCCGTAGTCGAGCTCGAGCATCGAGAGTGGGAGCGTCGTCACCGCGTCCGTGACGTCGACCGCAGTGCCGCAGAAGTCGCCGGTGTTGCGCGGCAGCGGCTCGGTGAAGCTCGCGTCGAGCTCCCAGCGCAGCGGGCTCGTCGCGTTGGACTCGATCACCACGAAGTAGGTGCCGGGCTCGAGGCTGCGCCGCACGATCTCGGGCTCGGGGCGCACGAGGCACGCGACGGTGGAGTCGACGTCCGCGCAGTCGCGCACGAGCGAGAGGTACGTCGTCGGACGCGTGCTCGACGACTGGAACGTGCGCGCGACCAGGCGCACGTCGCGCGGCTCGTCGAGCGTGAATTGGTAGACGGCGTCCTTGCGGCTGCCGGTGCCCGTGGTGGGTCGACACTGCACGAGGTAGTCGTCGCCCACGTCGCCGAAGACGCCCATGAAGGTGCCGCCGGCCGAGATGTCGACGGTGTCGTCGCGGCAGACGTCGACGGGCAGGATCGGAGTGGCCTCGGAGGTGTCGAGGGTGAGCGTGAAGGTCGCGGCGGAGCTCGTCTTGACGACGATCGCGTAGTCACCCGCCGGCAGATCGCGCGCGCGCAGCGTGCTGACTGCGCCCGAAGCCGCGCAGAAGGTGTCGTCGCCCGCCGCGTCGCAGCCCGCCATCGTGCGGATCGCCACGCCGCCGTTCGCGCCTTCGACCTCGAGCACCACCTGCACGTCGCGCGCTTCGGTGAGCGTGAAAGCGAAGACCGCGTCGAAGCCGAGCGGGCGACACGAGAGCGCGTAGTCGGCGTTCAAACCGCGGGTGGTGCGCACGTAGCTGCCGGTGCCGGGGAGCAGCTCCGCTTCGTCGCAGGTGTCGTTGTCCGCGCTGCAGCTCGGGTCGCGGTAGTCGACGATCCGATCGCAGTTGTCGTCGATTCCGTTGTCGCAGATCTCGGGCGCGCCGGGGTTCGCGTCGGGGCCGGTGGTCGGGCTGTCGTCGCAGTCGAGCCCACCGCAGCGCGCGTCCGCGAAGCCGTCTCCGTCGAGATCGCGCAGCGTGAAGGAACAACCCGCTTCGGGATCGCAGCTCCCGACCGTGCATGGATCACCGTCGTTGCAGGACAGGCGCGGGCCGGCGAGGCAGCCGACCTCGACCACACATTGCTCCTGCCCGTTGCACGCGTTGCCGTCTTGGCAGCTCGTCGCGTCCGTCTCGTACACACACGCGTCGGCTTCTTCGTCGCAACCGTCGGTGGTGCACTCGATGCCGTCGTCGCAGGGATCTTCGCCCGCGACGCAAACGCCGGCTTCGCAGAGCTCGACGCCGTTGCAGGTGCAGCCGTCGTTGCAGTCGCCCGCGTTGCTGCACGTCTGTCCGAGCGTGACGTCGGGATCGCAGGTCGGCGCCGCGGCGTCGACGCCGGCGTCGGTCGCGGAGTCGGGCATGCCCGAGTCGACGAGCGGCACGCGGCCGTCGTCGTCGGAGCATCCCGTGGCGACGAGCGACGCGAGTGAGAACGCAACGAGGAGCGAAGCGAAGGAGAGGCGCATCGTTCAGTCCAATCGGTACCAGGTGGGAGAGCCCGCGCTGCCGACGTCGCTCGTGTAGAAGAGCGCGGGCGTCGACGGATCACCGGCGAGCACGTAGTCGGTGTTCGCGCGGCCTGCAGGACCCAGCGTGCCGACGAAGCGCGGGCTCGTGCCGTCCGCGTCGAGGATGAAGCGGATGCGTGCGTCGTTGTAGCTGCGGAAGTAGAGGACGCTCGGGACCCCCGGTGCCGGAGAGGGGAAGAACGCGAGACCCGCGTTGTCTTCCGACAGGGTGACGCTCGGCGTGGAGAACAGCTCCTCCACTGGCGCGCTGGGGTCGGCGAGATCGGCGCGACGCAGGCGGTAGATGCCCGAGGTGCCGCCGAGACGGCCCGCCACGAGAATCCAATCCGCCGTCACGGCGAGCGCCGAGACGTCCTGCAGGGAGTCGTTCGAGCCTAGGTACGTGACGCCGGGGGCGCCAATCTCGGCTGCGAAGAACTGCACCGGTGGCGGTACGGCAGACGGCGCGGTGCTCGGTCGTCCGGAGCCCATGATGAGCGTCGTGCCGTCATGGCCGATGCCGTCGACCGGCACGTTCGGCCATTCGAAGCCGGTGTCCCACACCTCCGGCGTCAGCACGCCCGCGACCTCGCGCCAACGATGCAGGCGCGGCGGATCGATGGTCATCGGATCCGTGTCTCCGCGCCGGTCGTCGAGGGTGAAGAGATCCTCACCGACAGCGACCGCGCCATTGCCGAGGAGGTCCCGCGGATCCGTGTCTGGCAGCGGCCAATAGATCCGCTGAAGCTCTCCGCCTGCTCGAGGCGCGCGGAAGAGATAGCCGGAGATGCTCGCCGACAAGTAGACGTAGCTCGGCGTGGCGACCAGCCACTCCTCGCTGCCCCACTCGCTCTGCCCCGGAAGGATCGCGGTGACTCGACCGTCGACGCCGCGGTAGTCGATCTCCTCGATCCCGATCGAGGTGATGCCGGGCGTCGACGCCACGCCCACGCAGACCTCGTCGCCCGCGTCGACGATGCCCCACGCGAACTGCGCCGAGCCGTCGCTCGAGCAGCCGAGCTCCGTCGCGCCGGGCGCCTCGGTGACCGCGACGCCGCCGATCCCGTTGGTCGTCACGAGCGCGAGGCGCTGACTCGCGGTGTAGCGGTACCACGTGATGCCACCGGTGCCGAAGCAGCTCGGCACACCGATGCGCTGCGGGTTGTTCGGCGTGACGGGGATCGTCGCGCCGGGCGTGATCGGGATCGCGGTCGCGCACGAACCGCCGGGCGTCGGCTCGACCTCGCGCACGCGGATGGTCACCGCGGGCCCGAACACCGCGGGGAAGGTCGGCGCGGTCGCGGAGCCTTCGTTGTCGTCCGCGATCCACACGTGGCGCGGACCGGCCGCTCCGAAGAGCTCGTAGGTGCGCGCGCCGCTGACGGTGTCTTCGCAGATCCCGGTGTCCGCCGCCGCGTCGCACGCGCCGGTCAGGTCGACCACGAGCTCGTCGCCAGTGGCCTCGATCTGGACCTGCACGATGCTGGTGTCGCTGGTCTTCGGGAATGCAAGCACCGCGTCGTTGCCGACGAGCGCGTTCTCGTCGCAGAGGAAGCTCTCCGCGCCGGTGAGGCTGCGGTCGTGCGCGACGATCGCGTCGCTCGGGATCTCCCAGACGTGGAAGCCGCCCGCCTCGGTGGGCGCGGTGTAGAAGCGCGAGCCCACCTCGAACGGGGCGTCGCAGCTCTCGCCTGCGGGGGGCGCCGCGATCTCGGTGATCGACACCTCCGCGCCGTCGAAGAGCGTGCTCACGTCGCTCACCCACACGAAGTAGTCGCCCGGCGCGCCCGGCACGAAGAGCTCGTGGCGGTTGCGGCGCGACATGCAGCGCGTGCGCGCGGCCTCCGCAGTGGCGGCGGTCGGGTCGCACGCGCCGCGCAGGATCTCGACGTTGAGCTGGTCGCTCGATGAGAGGCCGCGCGCGACCACGTGCAGCACGGTGTCGGCGGACGCCTTGCGGAAGCGGACCACGCCGTCGGGCGAGGTGGAGCCGTTGGAGTCGCAGAACGCGCCGCCGCCGTCGACCGTGAGCACGCCGTTGTCCGCGAAGGTCCAGGTGTGGCGCGCGCCCTCGACCGTCGCGCGCTCGGCGTCGAAGGCGTCCGGGCACGACTCGCCGGTCGGGATCACGGTCGAGAGCTCGAGCACTCCGTCGCCGAGGTACGGGTGATCGGTGCGCAGCGCGGCGCCGCCCGCGTCGGTGAACGCCGAGAGATCGACGCGGTACGACTGGCCCGCGACGAGCACGTTGGTCGTGTCGAGCTCCAGCACGGTGTCGCCGATCCACGTGCCCGTGAGCTCGAAGTCTCCCAGCGACGAGCTCTGCAGCGTCGCGGTGGTGCGCGAGGTGTCCATCGCCTCGCTGAACGCGACCACGATGCGGTTGGTCGCGAAGGGTACGTTCGTGGCGTTCTCCTCCGGCGTCGTCGCGAGCACGTAGGGCGGGAAGAGATCTTCGCCCGTCACGAAGTCGAGCACGCCGTCGACGAGGTAGGGCGCGCCGTCGAGCGCGTTGCCCGCGACGTCGGTGAAGCCGTCGAAGTCGACCTCGTACGCGGCCTCCACGTCGAGCAGATCGGGCACCGCGAAGGTCGCGCGCGTCGCGCCGCGGCTCCACGAGGGCGCGATGCCGGTCGTGCTCATCCCGGCGTCGCTGGTGATCGCGATCGTGCCCGCGCTCGCCATCGGCTCGGAGAAGTCGACCACGATCACCTGCGTGCCGATGGTCACCTCGACCTGACCTTCGCTCGGCGAAGACGCCACCACGCTCGGCGCGTCGGTGTCGGGACCGGTCGTGAAGTCGAGCGCGCCGTCGCCGAGGAAGGCGACGCGGTCGAGCGCGTTGCCCGCCACGTCGGCGAAGCCGGTGAGCACGACGGAATACTCCGTGTCGTACGCGAGGCCCGCGAGCGACACCGTGAAGGAGTCGGTCGTCCAGACCGGCACGCCGATCGCACCCGGGCCGCCGACGAGCGAGAGGGTGCCCACCGCGACGTCCATCGGCTCCGAGAAGCGCACCGTGAGCTCGCTCGGGAGCGCGACCGTCGCGCCTTCGTCGGGCGTCGATTCGGTCACCACCGGCGGCGTGGTGTCCACCGTCTGGAAGCTCACCGTCGCGTCGGACGCCGCATTCCCCGCGAGGTCGGCGAACCCTTCGAGCCGCACGGACACCGTCGCGTTCGCCGGCCACGCGAAGCGCGCCACGAGCTCGGTGCCGTCCTCGGAGAACGTGCGGTTCACGAGCGCGACCGCCTCCCCTTCGACGCTCGCCTCGATCGTTCCGACCGACTCGTTCATCGGCTCCGAGAACGACACCACGAACGCACGAGAGATCTCGACGTCCTCTTCGCCGTTCGTCGGATCCGTGGTGTACGTCGGCGCGATCGTGTCGGTGCCGCCGTCGGTGCCGCCGTCGTCCATCGATCCGTCCGCGACGCCGCCGTCGGGGATCCGGCCGTCGTCGTCGCCACAGGCGAGCAGCGCCACGAGAGAGAGAGAAAGCAGTCGGGTCATCGTCTTCACCGTGGATGCCGCGAGAGAGTCAGGAGTCCGAATCTCGAAGGTAGCGCGAAGATTCTCGAATGACTTCATCATTGAATCCTCACGATGCGGCCGGTCGAATCCGACTCGGACTCGAAGAGGTAGATCGCGGGTCCTGCGGGATCGAAGGTGAACGCGATGTCACCCGAACGACCGATCGACGAGAGCACGCCGAGGTGCGCCGGCGTCGCGCCGCCGATGTCGGCCACGTGGACGTTGCCCTCCGAATCTCGGAAGTAGAGGTACGAGGTCGTGCCCGTGGTCTGCACGTGCAGTGAGCCTTGGCTCGGCATGGCGCCTTGCCAGACGACCTCCGGCGTGGCGGCGAGGTTCGACCACGGGAGACGGTAGACGCCAGGTCGATCGGGGTCGGTCGTCGTGTTCGGCCCCGGGATGTCCGCGACCAAATAGAGGAAGCCGCCGTGGCTCACGAGCGAACGCACCTTCTCGAGCGACGTGATCGTCGGCGAGATCGCGACGCCCGCGCCGGGTGTGGTGGGCGAGAGCTCGTAGATCACCGACTCGGGCACCGTGGTCCCGGTGACGGAGTGGTAGGTCGCGGTGAGCAGGCGCGTACCGTCGTACGTGAGCGACTGGAACCCACGCGTCGGATACCCCGAGCTCGCGTCCCAGGGCGTGACCTCCAGTAGCCCGTCGCGCACCACGCGATGAACGCGCGGCGCCGCCGCGGTGGTCGCGTTGTCGGCGAGGAAGATCGTCTCGTCGATGCCGAGACCCGCGAACCCGAGCACGCTCTCGATGCCGCCGCGAAGCAGCTCGGCGCGCGTGCCTCCCGCCTTGCCCACGCGGAGCAGACCGGCCGAGGTGCCGCTCAGACCGACCTGCATGTAGAGCGTGGTCGGCGTGGCAGCCATCCAGTACTCGGTCGTGATCGTGACCTCGCTGCCGCTCTCGTTGAACGGGCGCAGCACGCCGAGGTCGGTCGCGGTGGTGCCGACGCCGTCGTAGGTCGGAAAGGTCTCGAGCTGAATCGAGGTCAGGCGCGGCGTGTTCAACACCGCGACGCAGTACTCGCGGCCCGCGTTGCCGAAGACGGTGAGGCCGGTCTCGGGCGAGTCGGCGGTGCAGCTCAGCTCGCTGCGCGTGGTGGCGTCGACGAGCGCTACGCTCGGATCGAGGCTGGACGTCTCGCCCGCGTTGCTGCCGAAGCGCACCGTGCTGACCGCGCCCGAGGCTGTGAAGCGGTACCACGTGACGCCGTCGTCGGACGGCCGTGTTCCTCCCGACGAAGAGCTCGTCTTGGCCTGCCAGATCTCCCCGTCGAAGCAGCTCGGGGCCGCGAGCCGACGCGCGCTCGGCGCGATCGCTTGGGAGACTCCCGCGACGAGCGGGATCGCGCTCGCGCACGACTCGCCGGGCGCCGGTTCGATCTCTTCGAACACGTAGGAGCCGTCGACCTCCTTCTGACCGGAGCCCGCCTGCTCGGGCGCCACCCAGAGCGCGTAGTCACCGGGTGGGCCGTCGAACGTCACCTGACGCCAACGACCTCCCGTGGCCGAGCGACCGCACGCGAGCTGCGTGGACGACATGGGGTCGCATGCGTCCCGCACCTCGAACGCGTGCGACGCGACCGTGGTCATGCGCACGTCGATCACGCTGGTCGCGCTCGTCTTCGGGAGCGAGAAGACCGCATCCGCCGCGTGCGCGATGCGCTCGCCATCGCACTCGATGCTGCCCGGTCCGCCGGTGACGTCCGCGCGATCGAGCGCGTCGATGCGCGCTTGGTCGTCTTCACCGACGTAGTTGCGGATGTCGATGTACCAAGCGGGACCGAGCGGACGGTCGGAGAGGCCGGTGTTGTCGTCGTCCCAGAAGTCGACCGTGTCGTCGAAGGGCGCCTCGCAGCTCTCACCCTGCCGCGGCGCATCGATCTCTTCGACGATCACGTCGACCGGCGAGATCGCGTCGTTCCGATCGGTCGCGACCCAGACGTAGTAGTCGCCGGGCGGACCGTCGAGGTGGACGTCCCAGCTCTGGTTGTCGAGCAGACAGTGCTCGCGCGCCGGGATGGCCTCGGGCGAGGTCGGATCGCAGACGCCGCGGAAGACCTCGACGAAGATCTCGCGCGAGATGCCCTCGTCGCGCAGGGCGATCCGAAGGTAGCGCCCACCGTCGGCGACCGCGGGGCTCGTCTTCGTGACGCGGATCACGGTGTCCGCGCTGCGCGCGCCGCCGGTCGAACAGGTGCCGGAGCCGTCGTCGAGCACCGCCTGTCGATCTTCGATCACCCACGTCGTGACGCCGCCGACCGTGGTGCCCTCCGCGGCGGTGAGCACGTCGCGGCAGTTCTCGCCGGTGGGCGCGGCCATCGTGAAGTCGAGGAAACCGTCGGCGAGGTAGGGGTGCGCGGCATCGACGACGGTGCCGCCGAGATCGCGGAAGCCCGTGAGATCGATCCGATACGTGCGGCCCGCGATCAGCAGGTTCGTGACGTCGAGCGTGAGGCGCGTGCCCGCGGCCGACCACGTTCCGTCGAGCGTCGTGGTCTCCGCGCCGTCGTAGAGCGTGACGGTGGTCGTCGTCGTCTCCATCGCTTCGCTGAACGACACGAGGATCGTGTCGCGCCGGAAGCTGAAGTCGTCTTGCCCCTCGATCGGATCGCTGAAGCCGACGAAAGGCACGACGAGGTCGCGGCCGGTGCGGAAGTCGAGCGCGCCGTCGAGCAGGTACACGTCCTCGTCGAGCGCGTTGCCCGCGGCGTCGGTGAAGCCTTCGAGCACGACACGGTGGTTCGCGCCGTTGAGGAGCGCGCCGCCGACCGAGAAGCGGACCTCGGTGCCGGCCGCGTTCCACGCCGCGGTGAGCGGGGTGCTGCGGGTGTCGACCTCGAGCGTCGCGACGCCCACATCCGTGTCCATCGGTTCGTCGAAGACGACGAGCACTTCGTCGAGCAGGTCCGTCGCGACGTCGAGCTGGCCTTCGTCGGGGTTCGAGTCGATCACGCGCGGCGCGTCGGTGTCGGGCCCGGTCGCAAAGTCGAGGGTGCCTTCGAGGTACGTGCTCGTGTCGAGCGCGTTGCCCGCACGATCGCGGAAGCCGTCGAGCGTGACTGCGTAGCTCGTCTCGTACGCGAGGCCCTCGACCGCGAAGCGCACGCGATCGCCCGCGAGCCACTCCGCGTCGCCGAAGGTGAGCCCGGTTGCGGTGATCGCGCCGACCGTGTTGTCCATCGGCTCCGAGAACGTGAGCTCGATCGACGTGGCGCGGGCCGAGACGTCCGTCGCGCCTTCGACGGGATTGCTGGCGGTGACGACGGGTGCCTCCGCGATCGTGGAGAAGCGCCAGGTGTACGCGGGCAGCGCATTGCCGGCCGCGTCGGTGAAGCCTTCGAGCGACGCCCGGATCGACGTGGACTCCGGCCAACCCTCCGCGGGCGCGGCGAAGGTCACGGTGTCACCGAGCGCGTTCCACGCGCCCTCGCTCGACGCGAAACTCCCCGGCACCACGAGCAGCGTGCCGGTGGCTGCCATCGGCTCCGAGAAACGCACGATGACGTCCGCGTCGAGCGTCACGTCGGTGGCTTCGTCGGTCGGCGTCGTCTCCATCACCGACGGCGCGTCGCGATCCCCGGCGTCGGTGCCCGAGTCACTTCCCGCGTCGATCGTCGGCGCGTCGACGCCACCGTCGTCGTAGATCACACCGTTCTCGCCGTCGCAGCCGAGCGCGACGAGGAGCGCGAGCGAAAGCATCGCGGAGTGGGCGGGGCGTCGATCGAAGGCCATGCGCAGAGTCCTCTCGGAGGCGTAGTGCGCTTCGCGTCGAAAACGGCTCACGAAGTCGTCTCGACATCGTTGCATGACCCGTCGCGTGGACGCAGGTCCGCGTTCCGCGACGCCCGACCGCGTGGGGTGTCGCCTCACGCGCACGATCGAGGCGAGCGGGTTACCGCGACTCGCAGCGCCAACGACCCGAGCCCTCGCTCACGAGAAACTGCCCGCGGTCGCACGAGGGCAAATAGAACGCGCTCGTGCTCACGCAGCGCAGCACGCCCCACGTGTCGGTGCCGAGCACCTCGTCGTCGTCGCAGCGCGGGAAGCGGAGCTCGCGCGGAGACACGCAGCGGAGCGTGCCGGAGTCCTCGTAGATCACGAGGTCCTCGCGGCTGCACGAGCCACGGAACGAGAGCTCGCGCGGCTGAGCGGAGACGAGGGGAGCCGCGGATCGCCCGAACGCGAGCCCGAGGAGGACGCCGAAGGCGAGGAAGGAGAGCGGTCGCATCATGGACGAGGCGTACTCGAGTTCGCCGCGTTCCTTCCTTCGTCGTCACCCATCGAGAGGCGCGACGAACGAATCTTCACGCGGCCGTCGGTCGGTGTCGCCGTGACGAGCGCGAGCATCGCGAAGATGTCGCTCGAAGACGTTCACTCGCACACGTCACTCGCACACGTCACTCGCACACGTCACTCGAACACGTCACTCGCACACGTCACTCGCACACGTCACTCGCACACGTCACTCGCACACGTCACTCGAAGACGTCACTCGAACACCGGGCGATCCACCTCCGGCGGCACGAGGAAGAACACGCGGCGCGTGTCGAGGATCGATCCGTCGCCGCGCACGACCACCCGCGCGACGAAGACCTGCGGGCGGCCGATCGGGCGCACGATCTCGTTGTCGAGCGCGACCACGTCCCAGCACACCGGCGTGCCCGGCAGCAGGCTCGGGAACGCGTCGGGGAAGGTGTCGCCGTTGGTGTCGACGCCGCCCGCGACCACCGAGCACTCGCCCTCCCCGCTCACGTTCACCTCGATGCGGTCGATGAACTGCAGCGCGTCACCGTCGTCGCCGTCGACGTTCTCGACGTCCACGCTCGCGAAGAGCCGCACGTTCTGCGCGATCTCCCGGACCGACTCCGTGACGACGCGCGTGACCGCGACGCCGTCGCCCTGGGCGAGCAGCGGGCTGCCCGCGCCGTCGAACGAGTTCGACATGCGCGCGATGGCGGTGAGGTCGTCCTCGGGTGCGCCGTTGGACGACGCGTCGACGCCGACGAACGTGATGTCCTGAGCGAGCAGACGCGACGCCGCGCCGGCCGCGGTGTTCACGGGCGAGCACGAGGTGCATTGATTGTCCTCGTCGGTGATCGCGATGAGGATGCGGCGCGCATCGGCTCGGAAACCCGCGCAGCCGACGCCCGTCATCGCGCACTCCGCGTTGCGGCACGCGGTCGGATCCGCGACGCACGCCACGCTCTCGAAGAGCGACTCGGAGCCGCCGCCGCCGCTCGCGCTCGCCGGGATGCGGCGCTGAGTCTCGAGCGGGTTGCCCTGGAGCGCGAGCAGGTTCCGGTAGCTGTTGGGGTTGCCTTCGTAGGTGCCGACGCCGGTGTACAAGCTCGCGATGCAGCCGCTCACGCGGGGATCGGCGACGCACGTCCCGCTCGCGCTGCAGACCTGACCTTCCTCGCACTCCGGATCGCCCGTGCACGCGGTGCCGAAGTCGTCGCACGCGAGGTTGTCGATCACGAGCTGGATCGCGTCCTTCATCGCCGCGATCTCGCCGCTCATCGAGCCCGTGGTGTCGAACAAGAAGTACACGTCCGCGAACTGCAGGTTCGTGCGGAAGAGCAGCGTGTCGCGCGCCGGCTCCGCCGGTTCGAGGTAGGGCATCACGAAGACGAAGTCGCCTCGCGTACGAGGGCTGACCGTGTCGTCGAGCGGGTCGGTGCCCGCGCCGACCTCGATCAGATCGCTCACTCCGTCGCCGTCGCTGTCGACCTCGAGGCGATCCGTGCCGACCTCGCGCTCGAGCGCGTCGGGGAGGCCGTCGTTGTCGGAGTCGAAGTCGCGGAAGTCCGGGATGCCGTCCTCGTCGGTGTCGACCGGCGCCGTCTCGAGCAGCTCGTCGCCGGCCTCGATCGCATCGGAGAAGCCGTCGCCGTCCGTGTCGGTGTCGCGCCAGTCGGGGATGCCATCGCCGTCGGTGTCGGGCTGCGCGAGCTCGGGCCCACGCTCGTGTCCGTCGAGGATGAAGTCGTTGTCGCTGTCCGCGTCGCGGAAGTCCGGATAGCCGTCGTCGTCGGCGTCGGCCGGGAACTCCGTGCGCCCGTCGAGCTCGATGAAGTCGCTCACGCGGTCGTCGTCGTCGTCGAGGTCGGCGTGGTCCGGGACTCCGTCGTCGTCCGCGTCCCCCATGCCTTCGCGCGCGTCCGGGATCCCGTTGTCGTCGGAGTCGAGGTCGCGGAAGTCCGGCGTGCCGTCGCCGTCGGAGTCGACCGGGCTCGTGCCGCTGCCGCGCTCGAACGCGTCCGGCAATCCGTCGCCGTCGCTGTCCGTGTCGTACGCGTCCCAGGTGCCGTCCCCGTCGGTGTCGACCTGCTCCGCGAGGCCTTCGTCCTCGTTGGAGATGCCGTCGCCGTCGAAGTCTTGCGGGGTGCCGCCGTCCGCGAAGGGCATCTCGGAGGGACCGCGGTCGTCGTCGCCGCAGCCGAACGCGAGCGCGATCATCGAAAGAAGGAGCAGAGTGCGCATCGAAGCCTCGTGGAGAGCGGACGTCGTTCGAATCGATCGCTCGACGGTTCGTTCAGGGCGCCGACGTGAAGACGTCGAGCACGTAGGGACCCGCGAAGGAGGGCAACGACTCCACCACGAGGTGGTACGTGCCGGCGTCGAGGGTGCGGTTGAGCAGCGCGGGCGTACCCGACGTGCACGCGAGATCCGCGGTGGGAACACCGCAGCTCACCGGGCGCAGCGCGACGTAGAGCGGCTCCACCGCTCCGTCCGCGCGGCGCGCGACCACCGTCACGTTCGAGCGCTCCGCGAGCGTGAGCGCGTGGAAGGTGTCGAGGCTGGACGCCGGACCGCACGCGACCACGTCGTCGTCGGCCGCGCGGAGGTTGCCCATGAAGGTCGCGCTCGGCGTGAGCGGCGCGGCGTCCGCGCAGACGTCGTTGTCTGGCGGGAACGTCGGCTCCGACGTCATCGCGCTCACCGTCACGTCGCCGGTGGTCGACGTGGTCGAGAGGGTGACGAAGTAGGTGCCGGCGTCGAGCGCGAGCAGGCGCTGCTCGAGCGTGCCGGTCGAGTTGTCGCACGCGATCTCCGCGCCCCGATCGCCACATGCGGTCGCGACCGAGACGTACTGCCGCGTCGGCGACGAGGTCGTGAGCGTCACGTCGCGCGGCTCGGTGAGCGTGAAGAAGAAGCTCGCGTCGCGGAAGGTCGCGAGCGCGCCGCCGCAGCTCGTGCCGTAGTCGAGCTCGACCATCGGCAGCGGGATCGTCGCGGTCGCGTCGG
>ERZ761602.2232-NODE-2232-length-31301-cov-4.834891_pt1 | contig 31301 bp, 25 predicted proteins | sample MGYA00512165_ERZ761602 | MGnify/ENA primary metagenome ERZ761602 (study PRJEB28899, sample SAMN02445085) | bioreactor sludge metagenome | biome: EBPR sludge; isolation source: Thorneside wastewater treatment plant | place: Australia: Brisbane, Thorneside...
GTGTGGGATCCTCCGCATCCTCGGTAAGGCCAAGCACGCGCTCTACGTTCTCGATCAGTTCACCGAGACCCGCTTTGGTCTCAGCCGACAGAAAAACGATGTCTTTTTCATCGAGATGACTAAAGATTTCGTGAGCATGGACTTCAAATGCCTTTCTTTTGTCGGCCTTATTCACCACCGCAATAATCGGTTTGGACGTTTTTCGGGCCTTGCGAAGGCAAGCAAGGTCCTCATCGTTCAAAGGCTCTGAGCCATCCAAAACCCACAAATAAAGATCCACTTGCGCGGACTTTTGCTCTCTGAGATTCGCAAAGGAAAGTCCCTCCTTGCCCCAGCCGGCCAGACCCCAGAGCTCCACCTTGTGGCCATGGTCGAGAGTCCAATTTCCCCTTAAAAGGTCACGAGTCACTCCCGGCCGATTCCAAACCAAGGCACGACGACGACCGGTAAGGCGATTGAAAAGTGAACTTTTCCCTACATTGGGACGTCCAATGAGAGTGATGATCTTTGGCATGGCGTGAACTGTGTTTCTTAGTTTTCGTACTGATTAATATAAACGTTCACGCTTCCATCTAAAAAAAGCTCCAAGATGTCAAGGTCGCCGTCATTGTCGAGGTCGGCGGAAGCCGCCATAACGCCGCTTTCTGCCAACGCCCCCGTTTGAAAGGCTTCAGAGCTTTGATTTTCAAAAATGAGCTCATTGACCTGAGAATAAAATACGGAATTGGCGCCATCGCGGGTCAAAAAGAAATCAACATTTCGATCTTGGGTAAAATCCGCGGCCAAGACGCTTATCGCGTTGACGCCTAAGGTTGCAGGACGAAGTTTCGTGCTTTCCGTAAAATTATAATCCCCCTCATTCACGTACAGCTGAAGGCCGCTCGAAGTGGCCAGAAGAAGATCTTGTTTTGTATCCCCTTCCAAATCGATCGAAATGAGATCGGAATTGGTCGCGGAGCTCGGAGGAGAAATCGTATTCACGGAGGAAAAGGAAGTGTCTGTGGTGTTTCTTATTAAGTAAATCGGTCGCCCAGCGGAGCGAGACATGAGCGCAAAATCTTGATAGTTATCGCCTCCAAAATCTGTCGCAACCACTCGAGTTCCATCTTCCGGTTGGTAATCTGTTCCGGAAAAACTTGTTAAGGATCCCGCAGTCCAATTTCCGAGCGACTGATTCGCATAAAACGATTCCCCAAGAGAAGTTGCTGCAAAAATCCAAGCCTTGTTTCGCGCGGGATCTGCATCACTGGCGTAAACAAATGGAGCCATCGCCATGGCATTGACCGTTCGACCCGATGAAATGCCCGCTAGGTTAAAGGTCGTGAAATTAGAGAATGTGCCATCGCCATTGCTTCGTAACGTATGGAGTTGAGTGCTCTGAAGAAAGAGCGCGAGATCCAAAAGTCCATCCAGATCTAGATCTCGAGCCACGCCGGCGGAATAGTTTTCTCCCTGGGTAATCGTGATCGAAACTCTCGAGTTCCAACCTGTACCATCGTTATTTTCGTAAAAATACGCGCCCCCCGCTTTCGTTAAGACGACGACGTCCGGAAAAACATCATTCGTAAATTTTCCCGCAAAGATTTGAGTGGCATCACCCGCCCCGGCAATGTTGCCCAACTGAAATCCCGCCTCCGCGACAAACGAAGTAGAGGTCGATCCGCTCCCCCGATTGAAGCGGTTCGAGGCCTTGCAGGCAATTTGTGTGAACCCGAGGAGTAGGATGAGTGAGGCGTAAACCTTAGAAGATTTTAAAGTCATGACGTGGAGTTCCCTTTTTGCTTATCCATATGCTTCTCAAGAGACTGGAGAGCTTTCTTAGCGGCATCTTGTTCGGCCTCTCTCTTGCTCTTTCCCTTGCCCGTTCCGATGGGCTTACCCGCAAAATCAATGCGGACTTCAAAAACTTTCGAATGATCGGGCCCCGTTTCTTTGATCACGATATAGCGCGGTGAACGCTTGAACTTTCGTTGATGGTATTCCTGGAGCCGGGTTTTATAGTCCTGCGAGGTCTCGACCTTTTTGGAAACGGGGATCAGCTCTATGAACATTCGTTTCAAGTAGTCCTGAGCCACCGAAAGCCCTTGATCGAGGTAGATAGCCCCAACGATCGCTTCAAAGGCGTCCCCAAGGAGACTCTCCTTCTCTCTTCCCCCCGTCTTGTCTTCGCCTTTTCCAAGTTGAAGAAGCGGTCCCAAGCCCAGGGATTTCGAGAGTCGAGCCAGTTGCTTTTGATTCACTAGAGCGGCCCTACGTTTTGAAAGAATGCCTTCGGGCTCATCAGGGAACGACTTAACGAGCATCTCAGCCATACAGAGGCCTAAGACGGCATCACCAAGAAATTCTAAGCGTTCGTTGCTCTTTTCTAAAGGGAGCTTTTGCTCGTGAATATAGGAGGTATGCGAGAGCGCCAGCTGTAAGAGCTCAATATTTTTAAAGCGAACACCCAGCTTCTTTTGGAGTGCTTCTAAATCGCTCATTAAACTCACTTCCAAAGTTTGCCACAGCGGTACGAATCGGGCCACCGCCAACCAACAAATGGTCGTAGTTGTACAATGCCGCAAACTGTCCAGGGGTAACCGCCCTTTGTGGCTCATGGAACTGAACAGTTACTCGATCTTCTAGAACGGTCCTTATGGTGCATGAAATGGGTTCAGCGCGGGATCGAATCTTAATTTGAAGAACATCTCCTACAAATTGTTTGAAATAGTCCGGCTCGTGAGTTTGAAATTGCAATCCTTCAGAGAGAAGTCCGTGTTCTAAGCCCACTTTGATTTTTCTTTGAACAGCATCAATTTCAAGCACGTAGTGGTGATGCAAGCCATAAGTGGCAAGCCCTTTTCGCTGCCCAATCGTGAAATGGTGAATTCCAGGGTGTCGACCTACAACATGGCCCGCTTCGTCGACAAAATCGCCAGGTTGATCGCCGAATTCATAATTTTCTTTCAGAAACTTTCGGTAGTCGTTTTCAGGCACGAAGCAAACTTCCATAGAATCGGGTTTTGAAGAAACTCGAAGTCCCGCTTCGGCCGCGAGGTGACGCACCTCGTCTTTGGTTAATTCGCCGATCGGAAAGAGGCATCTGCTCAAATGATCCTGTGAAACGCCAAGAAGAAAGTAGGACTGATCCTTGCTAGGATCGACTGCCACTTTTAAGTGCGTGCGAGTTTTTTCCTTCTGAACGCGCACGTAGTGGCCGGTCGCGAAAACTTCTGCTCCGACCACTTTGGCATAATAGGAAAGTTCGTCAAATTTGATGAATGTGTTGCAGGCCACACAAGGGTTTGGCGTGAGGCCAGATTTATACGCCGATGCAAAATATTGAATCACATGTTTTTGAAAGTGTTCACGAGTGTCGAATAAATAGTGCGGAATGCCCAATTTTGCGCACACACTTTTTGCGTCGTCTATATCTTCGAGGGAGCAGCAACCGCCTTTTCCCGCTTTTCGGTTGGCGCGGGAGAAGTCATAGAGTTGAAAGGTCACCCCAATGACGTCATAGCCTTGCTTTTTAAGAAGATACGCAGCCACCGACGAATCCACGCCGCCACTCATCGCCACGAGGACTTTAGGCTTAGATTGTGTTGCTGTCGGGGACATGAAACGCACTATGCCGCTACTGTCGTGCAAAGCCAAGCGAGGCCAAAAAATAAGAAAGCCCCGCGCTGCGGGGCTTTCTCGGGATCACTTCATCAACTCGACGTTGGAGATTAATTGAAGAAGTGAAACTATTAGAACTTGTAGGTCGTACCCAAATAGGTTTCGTTTTCGTAGCCTGCCTTGGAAGTCGCGGCAGTTGTCTGGGAAACCTTAAACATATTATTCCCATCGATGGACCACGATTGATTGAGCTCATAGCTCAATTCGACGATTCCGCGATTGTAGTAGCTAATATTGCCACCTTTCACATCCAAGATATTCAATCGATATTGAAGATTGGCGGAAAGAGAATCAATTCCGGTCGGTGTGCTTAGATCAGCTTGTAAGCGATAAGCATATCCTTGGGAGCCTTCCTTGTTCGAAGTCTGCTTACCAGCGCGCAAAGCGGTGGAAAGTGTAACGTCATCGGCAAGCTTAGCCTTGATGGTGAGTCGTCCGGCGTTCAATTGAGTCACAGGCGTCGCACCAGCAGCGGCGGCGGTATTAATCGCAGCTTGCATTTGATCTTCAATAGATTTGGCTTCTTTCTTTGCCGTATCAACAGATGATTTCACCTTCGCAGCGAGATCCTTCCCGCCCACGTTGGTATCGGTATCGACGATACGAACATAGTAGTAAGCAGCTGCAACGGATACTGCCGGAGTCAGTTGATAAACTAATTCCGGAATCACTTCCAAAGCGTAATTGTTTTCTGCGCTTCTTGCAGGATACTGCCAGGTTTCCATGGTTGCGGTAGCGTTAAGCTTGAGATCCTCGGTCAATCCACCAGAAACTTTCAGCACAGGATAATGCTGAATGTACGTGTTGTTTGAAAAAGTTCGAGCATCACCCGTTTTGCCATCGCCGTAGCCACGGCCAGAAAATATCTCAGCGAAGTAGCTGGCCGTAATAGATACGACGTTATTTTTATAACCCAATTCAAGCGAAGGTCGCACAAATGCGCCCGCTTCATTTTCAGAAGCCCCATTCGTGAACTTTCCGGAAAGATAGTTACGGGCTCCGAGAGCGACCGATGGGCTGAAAGTCACAGGCGATGCAGGGGCGTTGATCCCGGCCGCCGGAGCTTCCACCGTTGTACCTTGAGCATAAAGGTTTGATGCACCAACCAGTGTGAGTGAGGCGCAAAAAACACCGAACAGTTTTAATTTCATGTTTTCTCCTTAGTCGTTTGTTCAATCATTCGGGTTTTGGCCCCATCCTCCCTAACAACCACCACGGTATGCCTGAATCAGGGGGTCCCGGTTTTCGGAGTGTTCTACCATGGCCTTTAGGGGTGTCAATGCCCGCCCCTTATCGCTTTAAAGGGCTCTCCAGCATTTGAATCATTGATTAATCGAGGCGCTTCATTTGCACTGAAGGGTGCCTATGTTGGATGCTAAAACCCCCAGCGTTTTCGAGTACCTAGACTATCGAGCCTTCCTAAAAGATATGACGACCTTTCTGAAGGACGAAAAGCACCTGAGTCTCAGACAGATTGGAAAGCTGATGGGTTTTAAGTCCCAGAGCTACCTGTCTATGCTTCTCGATAAATCCCGAAATCTGAAGCCCCAAACAGCCCGATCTGTCGGCCATCGCTTGGGACTGAAGACTCAGGAACTCAGCTTTTTTGAAACACTGGTCAGGTTCAATCAAAGTGAGACCGCAGAAGAGCGCGACCAACATTATCAACAACTTTTAAAATTTCGAAAATTCAAAGAGATTTATCGCACAGCCGAAGTCGACTACGAATTTTTTAACGCCTGGTACTACGTCATTTTATTGGAGGCTCTTGCTACTTCCTGGGGGAAGAAAAGTATTCGAGAAATGGCACAGTCTTTACGAGTGAATGAATCGCAGGTTCGAGATGCGATCGAAGGGCTTGTGCGCCGGGGATTCCTTGAAAAAACGGATGAAGGTTATTCCCGACGAGATCCCACCATAGAGACACCCGCGGATATTCAAAATATTTACCTTCGAAATTTCCATCGCCAAATGATCAATCAGGCAATGAGCGCACTGGATACCGTGCCTACGCCTGATCGGTACATCGGAGGGTTGAGCATTTCTCTCACTCGAGAAAATTTTGAAAAGGTGAAGGCGCTGTTGTTTAAATTGCAGCAGGAAGTAAATGCCGACTATAGCGAGAGCGCGGATCCCGATGCCGTCTATCAACTGAATATACAGTTTTTTCCAGTGCTGCGCTTAAAGGACTCGACGCGCAAAGCTTGAAGACGACGTCGTCTTAAGAGCCAGATCCCTGCGCCTGCGAGCGCCAGTAGAATGAGCCAAGACAAAGAGAGATTCGTCGTGCGTTCGATCGTGAGACTTCCACAAGAAGGTGTCGCTCCAAAACCTCCTGGCATCGTATTTGTTGCCGGATTTCCGACGAGGATCCCGCCCGAGGATCCAATGGGGGGTTCATCGGGTCCGCCACTTCCTCGTGGGGTATCAAAGTTGGTGGTGAAAAATGCCACAAAACAGGCCGAAGGGTCGGTCACCGTTTCTACGGTGAGGAGACAGGCGAAACAAGTGAGCTGACTTGAGCCAAGCTCAAAGTTGATGACTTGGCTGGATGGGAGCGGATGAGAAATAATGGAGTTGAGCAATGGTTCTTCGACCACCGTTTTTTTCTTCCAGTCGACAAATTGAATCTTCAATCGCATCTGATTTTGCGAGGAGTTCAGGGGGGGCATGGGAAAACTAAAATGTAAGGAGTACGCATGACCATCATTTTCGGGTTGTGCGCCATTGCTCGTGGTCATGGAAGGAAACAACTGTAGAGGAAGCCCTTCGACCGAGTTCGGTTGTCCGCATTGCTGCATGGATACGAGATAAACGGGAAAAGGATTCTCAATAAAATCGGATGGCGTTACCCCGCTATCTTGGCCGGGGGCGACTCCCCCATTGTTTGGCGCTGGCGTCGATGCGCTTGAGGATTTCACCGCGGCATAAGCGGTTGATGCGCCTTCAGTAAGCAAACACAAAAAGATTAAATAACTTGAAGTCTTTCCTGCCGATATACGCATGCAATGAGAGTCCCTCTTTATTATAGCGGGAGGCGCGTCCAATAGTTGTTGCTTCACAACTTATTGAAATCTCATTGGTTTATCGATTGTTTCGCTTCGAAAGGACATCCGTCAAAACGGCGAAAATGATAATGAGGCCTTTAATCACCATTTGGAAATTCGTGGGAATATTCATGAGGCTCATGCCGTTATTGAGGGTCCCCATCAAAATAGCCCCGAGTAGGGTTCCGCCAACTGTTCCAACGCCACCTTGAAGAGAAGTTCCGCCAATCACTACAGCTGCAATCGCATCTAATTCATAAAGTTGTCCTGCATTTGGATCGCCGGCATCGATGCGTCCTCCTTCGATCATGGCGGCAATTCCCACGAGTACGCCCATCAAGACAAAGACCCAGAAAAAGACGAGAGGAACTCTCAGACCGCAAAGTCGAGCGGCTTCCGCATTTCCACCAATCGCGTAGACAGATCTTCCAAACGTGGTTTTCGTCAAAAGAAAGTGCATCAATGAGAATACAATTCCGGTGACAAGGACGGGAATGGGAATTCCCTCATAACCAAAAAAGATGGCCGCGGCTCCGGCCGAGATAAGAATCACAACTCCCATCTTCCACCACATTCCCTCCGTGCGCTTGACCGCGAAGTACACGCAGATAGCGGCGGCGACTAAAACAATCAAAATGAGTGAAGGAGTTCGTCCGAAGAATGAGGTGCCCAAAAATCGATACGACTCGCTAAGAGGTGCAATTTTACTGCCTCCGCTTAGAATGAGCGCTAGGCCGCGAGCGATGACGAGAATACCTAAACTTACGACAAAGGACGGCATCTTAAATTTTGCCACCATCCCGCCGGTGAATGCTCCTACGGAACCGCAAAGCGCGAGAAGAACCGAAGCCGTGAGGAGCGCTCCTAGAATTCCTTCCTGATTCATTCCGAAGTTCACTTGGAAAATCCCAGCGATGATACTGCCAAGGGCCAATACGCTTCCGATGCTGAGATCGATCGCTCCGAGAAGAATGATCGCCGTCATCCCAAATGCTAAAATACAATTCACGGAAACTTGTCGGGTTAGATTTGTGAGATTCCTCGGTGTCAGAAATGCCTCATTCGCAATCGAAAATGCAATTACCACAGCAATCAAAGAGAGGATGGGGACCCACTTGCCCCAGGCAATGGGCTTTCGGACGGGCGTTCTCGGCTTTGAATGGGATGGGTCCGTGGAAACCGGAGTCTCTTTGCCTACTCCTTTTTCATTCTGTAATGCGGTTCCTGTGTTCAAGCGGCAGCCCTTTCCATAATGGATTTCTGACTCATTTCTTTGCCGCTGAGAAGCCCCGCGACCATTCCTTCACGCATGACCAAGACTCTATCGGAAAGCGATACTACTTCTGGCAATTCTGAGGATACAAGCACCAAAGTCAGTCCTTGGTCCACGAGCTGTCTCATCAAATAATATATTTCTGCTTTAGCCATCACATCGATGCCGCGTGTGGGTTCATCAAGGAGTAGAATTTTGGGTTTAGTGGAAAGCCAACGCCCAATGATTACCTTTTGTTGATTTCCCCCACTCAAATTTCTGACCTTAAAATTAGCGTGAGGTGTTTTAATGCGTAGGATTCGAATGTAGTAATCGACCAGGTCCTTCTCTTCATTTCCTTTGATCGTAAGGAAGCGAGAAAGGCGTCTCAAAATTGGCAAAGTGAGATTACTCTGTACGTCCATCTCCAAGACTAAGCCGGAAATTTTGCGGTCTTCGGTGACGAGTCCGATTCCTGCTTGAATGGCATCGATAGGTGACTGAACATGGAGAGGTTTTCCCTCCAAAAACATTTCGCCAGAGGTCTTGTCGGCCTGAAGTGCGCCGAAAATGGACAACAAGATCTCCGTGCGACGGCTTCCCATCAACCCCGCGATCCCAAAGATTTCTCCTTTTCGCACATCGAATGAAACTTCTTTAAGAAGAGGAATTCCCGTTTTCGGGTCTTTGTAATTCAAGTTTCGAACCTCCAGGAGAACTTCTCTGTTCGCGTCGAAGGGTCGTTTAGGTGGAAAGATGGCTTCGATTTTTCTTCCCACCATTGCCTCAATGATGGCCCCATCCGAAAGATTTTTCTTTTCTAGATGCGCCACGGACTCGCCATCTCGCAAAACGGTTATGCGATCACAAAGTTCATGAATTTCGGGCAATTTATGAGAAATGTAAACGCAGGCCACCCCTTGTCGTTTGAGGTCTCGAATGAGCGAAAAGAGATTTTCAATTTCTCTATCGCTCAAAGCGGATGTGGGTTCATCTAAAATGAGAACTTTGATCGGACGTCGAAAGGCTCTGGCAATTTCTACCAGTTGTTGTTCTCCGACGCTCAGGTCTTTGACGAGGGTAAGCGGATCGATATCAAAATGTAGACGCTCTAGAATTTCCCGCGACCTCTCCACCACATCTTTGGCTTTCACGATCCCTAGTGTGGCGGGCATGTCTCCCATAAAAATATTTTCTGCGATGCTTAATTCCTGAAAAAGCGAGAGCTCTTGATGGATGATCGCAATGCCCGCACTGGAAGCGTCTTTAGGTTCGTAAAATAGAACCGACCTCCCCTCTACAAACATGTCGCCGTCAAAGGTGCCAGCGGGCCACACGCCGCTTAAGACCTTCATGAGGGTTGATTTGCCGGCGCCATTCTCGCCGACAAGGCCCAAGCACTCCCCCGCATAGATAGAGAGGTTCACATTCGAAAGAGCTCTCACTCCCGAAAACTCTTTCGAAATGTTTCGCAACTCCACTATGGGAAACGCGTTTGCCACGACCGCCATGGGAACGTTACGCTAACGACGGACTAAGGATCGCGCCAGCGTCAAATCTCAATCTCTCAGAGTTTCTTCTCACCAAAAACGGCATCACGCTCATGAAAGCCGCTTTGAATGATACGCTCTTCGATATTGTCTTTGGTAATCGGATAAACCGGGGTGTTGATGACCTTGACCGGGGTTCCGCTTTGATTGTCCACGGTTTCGTCAAACACGACCTCGGTTCCTTTCGCTAGCGCAACCGCCGCTTCAGCCGCTTTTTCTGCCAAGGGTTGAATATCTTTTAAAACTTCGAATTCTTGTTTTCCGACGACGATATCTTTGATGGAAGCTAAGTCAGCATCTGCGCCTGCGATGAAAACCTTTCCCGTTAATTTTTGCTCCGCGACCGCTTGCACTGCGCCGTGAGCCATCCCCGAATTGTTAGCAAGAATGGCATCTACTTTATTATTTTGTCGAGTGAGGGTGTTCTCTACGGTTTTCAAAGCCAATTCCGTAGACCATCCGGGATGGTACTGCTTTCCCACGACTTTAATATCCGGATATTTCGCCAAAACTGAAAGAACTCCAGATGTGATCGCCTCTGCGACTGAATGTCCTTCCGCGCCGCTCAAAATGACGTAGTTCCCCTTACCGTTCGTGGCCTTCACCGCGGCCTCAGCTTGCAGCACGCCAACTTGAAAGGAATTCTGTGTGACGTAGAGATCTAGAGGAGCGCCGAACATGATGCGATCGTAGGCAATCACTGGGATATTTTCTTTCTTTGCCATATTTAACATTGCTGCAGAGGCGTTGGAATCAACCGGTTGAATGACAAGGGCCTTTACTCCCATCGAGAGCATGTTTTCCACTTTATTCATCTGGGTGGCGACGTCCGAGTTTGCTGAGGCAAACACGACTTCGGCGCCAAGCGCTTTGGCTTTTTCTTCGAAGAAGCGCTTATCTTTCGCGTAACGCTCTTCATTCATGTTGTCTAAAATAAAGCCAATTTTGATCTCGCTCCCGGTGTTTGCTGTGGGAGTGGAGCTGTTCTTGCAGCCAAAACCGATCAGGCAGCTTATAAAAACAATGACGGAAAGAAATGAACGATTCATTGAGGGTCTCCTTAATTTTGATATCCGCTTAATAAATAGGGCTAATCTATAGAGGCCCTTAGCGATAACTGCGATTCAGAGCTGTTTCAAGCAAAACATTGCCGATCGGCAAATCCTACCTGACCTTTGCCCAGGAGTACTAAAGAGAGCGGTGCATTTCGGCGCCTTTCCGATGGCACAGAAATTGTATTTCTAAGACCGGAACAAAACATGTTTGCCCAGTTTGGACGGCGCAGCATGCAAGTGATCAGGGATTAGGGAGGATAGCTATGATTTACGGAGAAACACGCACCGAAGGAAAAGTAACGGTATTTCGACTCTTGTCGGACCTATCGACTGAGAATGTAAAACCATTCTTAAAAAAGATGAACGAGCTCCTGGATGAGTCTCGCGTCTTTTTGATTTTAGATATGTCGGATGTGGAAGAAGTATCGCTTTTGGGAATGGTTGCGATTTCCTCAGTCTTCAACCGCTGCCGACAAGCCGGTGGCGCATTGAAAATCGCTCAACTTACTCCTCCCGTTCGCCGAGCGTTTCGAGCGACCAATCTCATCAACACGATTGAAGTGTATGAGGAAACCGTAGAGGCCTTAAAGACTTTCAACTCTCACAACCTCCTCAAAGCCAAAAACTTTGCAGGTTCGTTCTTCCTGAAGGATCGAAATGCCTTTGTAGGTTGGGATCGTTATCCCCTTACGGGCATGGTACAGTGATCGTCAGTAAGTGACGCATTCATTTAAAAGCGACGTCTTTGAGATTCCGAAAACTCTGGCGGCTCATTTTGCGGAGCATCTGGATGGAAATCCCGTTCACCTGCCTGGGAATTCGAATGAGATTCTGCCTGAAGGTACGGTCCCTGGGCTTTGCGTGATGGCTCTTGCAAGTAAGGCGCTCCTTAAAGTGCCCGCTTACAAAGAGGTCCTTTGCGCGCGTGGATTTGAAATCAAGTTTAAGAACCCTGTATTTTCAGGGCAACATTGCCAAATCGAAGGCGTTTACAACGAGGAACCTCATCGCTCTCGTCCTGGAGTTTTACTTCGAAAGAGTTCCTGCAAAATATTTTGCGTGGAAACAAAATCGCTTGTCATCGAATATGAAATCACTCAGCTCGTTCGGGCGTGACGTTAAGTAGTGAAAGCTTTGCAAAATTCCCATTTAACGTAACTTTATCGACCTCAACCTGAACGGAAGCGTTCATCTGCTTTCCATCTTTGGTCGTAAGAAAGAAATCATAATGGCCGGGCTCGAGAACTTTGTAGAACTGCCCTCTTGCGAATGAAAATTCTCCAAGCGATTTTTGACGAGAGGTGTCTGTGATTGCAACGGATCCGGAAGCATCTTTTGAGTCGATGAAATAGAATCCTGCGCCTTGATGCACGCGTTTCAAGTAGGTGATAAGCGCCGAACGATTCTGCGTGTAATAGGGTTCAATCATGGAATACTGCGGCCACTTTTGATTGGAGAGCTCAATCGTCACTTGAAGATCATTGTGCCAGTGATAGCTCCAATCTTGCATGCCCCCGTCGACTTCGTACCAAGCATAGCCATTGGTGATTCCCTGCGAGAATTCCGTGGAGGCATAAATGTAGGGTGTCAGTTCTGAATATTCCAATGACAACCCGACGATGAGTTCTTCGAGCGGATGTTTCTCCGCAATCGTATCCCACGGATAGTTCACCACCTCCGCTCCGCCGTGAAAGTTCGCCGAGAGTGAGAAATTGCGTCCCGCTTGGAATTTCATTACTGCTTGGGTTTCGGGCTGGCGATTTTCGAGCGAATTTTGGTTGTCGCTCGTAGAGAAATCAGGAAAGTCGCGATTTAAATCGACGAAATTTCCATTTCCTCGCATTTTACTTTCGCTGCCATCGGGATTCATCGACGGCATGATATAAATATGGGTCGAGTCGATGAGTTCCTTGATCGAAGGATCCTCTGAATAACCCGTGGCCAAATCTTCGATGAGGCGCATCATGAGTTCGCGGCCGGTGATTTCATTGCCGTGCATACTCGAAATGTATTTCACCTCCGGTTTGACGACGGAGGGAGCAACAGGATCGGTATGAGAAATTTTAACCACCCACAGATCTCTGCCCTTCACCGATTTTCCGATGGAGAAGAGCTCGAGGAGATTCGGATAAGCTGCTTGAAGCGCCTTCAGCTTTGCTTCGATTTCCTTGAAGCTAGGATAGTCGGCAGCATTTCCGCTTAGAAGTTGTTCAGCTCGCATGTCGATCGGAAAGATGCCTCGCTTCTTCAATTCCGTTGCGGTTCCCGTGGGGCCGTACACCTCAAACCCTTTCGAAGAGATGTGATCGACGATCCAGTGAGTATGCTTTTGAATCCAAGAGAGGTGCATTTTGCTCGGATCGACAATGTAGAGCTCTTCCTCAATGGACGTTTTCGCGACCAAAGAGGTTGAAGCGCAGCCCATCAAAAATAAAACACTTAAAATAAAAATGGATTTGAATTTCACAGGCGCTCCCCCCGCCTGTCATTCTAGCGATTTCGCCGCTAAATTCGAACGACTAACTGATAGCGCATTGGATCAAACATTCCTTATCAATACAGCTCTGCCAGAAGCTCATTCACCTGCACGAAGGTTCTATCTAGAATGGAAAGACTCGCGCTCGCTGAGGACTGAGTCAAAAGCGAGGCCGTTGAAAGGTTAATTTCAGGATCGATAAAGTTACATTACGTCCTGAGGGCGATAGTCGGTTTGAGAGCGAGAAGTCACGATCCATCGCACAGCGAGATTGGTCGCAAAATTGAGCGCGCTCGGAATGCCCGCAGAAAAATTTGGAGCCTTCATGACTCGTTCAAAACCGTCCCAGTTCCACGGGCTTTGCGAGGTGGCCCGAAACTGATAGCGAGAAGGCATCGACTGTGCGGAAACAAACAAGCCTGTGCTTTCGAAGATCCCCAGTTTAACGGCAGGAATTTTATTGTCTGCGGTTTTGGGATAAACCTCGCTCTTTTCAATCCGAAAACTCGATTCTCGAATAATCTCTCCGGAGGAACCTTTCTCTGAAGCGGCAATGAAGGAAGCATCTAGACGGAGAGACACCGCATCAGACGGATTCGCCGAGTTGACGTAGTCGCCATCCATTCTTTGTTGAGCAATTGTTTTTCCATTTCTCAACTTCGTCGATCCGTTCACAACGGCGTCATTGTACGTGTAGAAAATCGAATTTCCGCTGCCAGTTCCCGCTTTCTCTACCGACGCTCCAATAATCAATTTATTTTCCACGAGATAAAGAGTGTCACTGCAGGCTTTAGCGATGTGTGGTTCAGAATCGCCGCCCAATAAGCGGGTTTCTCCGGGGATGAAAATGACATCATTTTTCTGTGGCTGAAATTCAGAAACCTTAGAGGGACCATTGAGGATTTCTACCTTGCAACCATGAGTCGCATCATAGCTCATTTTCAAAGTGAACTTATCGCTGCAGACAGATCCGGAATGAGAGCAAGCGATCGATCGAGTGATAGATGCCTTTTGTGATTTATAATTGTTAAAAATTTCAGTGATGGAAGCATCGGCGTTCCAATTCACTCCTTTTTCGAACTTCGGAAGAATTCCATTGGGAACATCCTCGCAGGAATTGGGATGGGGATAATCGGAACAGAGGCGATGGGTTTGTCCCGGACCCTTGTTCCAATGTTGGCCGGCCAATACAAACGATTCAATATCGTAAAATTTGAACTGACTTTCATTGGCCAGATTCGTGGACACGATTCCTGTAAATGTTGCCGAGGGATCAGGAACCGGAACGGGATCGGGAACGCCGTTGGGATATTGCAACTGTCGACAAGCGGTTCCTGAGCTTCCCTTTTCGCACCATGCCGTTGGCACAAAGCCGAGCCGAGCATAGTCCGCATTTTTATCTTTGAAAAAATATCCCACATTGCCATCAATTTTTGCGCCAGAAAAATTGATGGGCTTATCGGATGCTGAAACAACCGCCGCAAAATCGGACAAAGGTGCTGGAGCAATTTGGCCGTCTACCGTCACGGAAGTGATCATGCCGGTGAGTCGATTTGAAATCGTCGTTCGAGTTTGAAATTGCTTAGGGAGAATCGCGGAATCGAAGGTGCAAGGCCGCTGTGTCTGTCCATTGGTCGCGGGATCGGGTTCGTTGCATCGGATAATTTGAAAACGCGTCTCAAAAAGACCGGGATTCACCCGTTCCTCTGGAGTGGAAATGGCTTTATGAAGAATCGTTTTTGATAAATTCTGGAGATAAGATGCCGAAATTGCGTCGACCTTGCCCGCGCTCGATTGGGTTCGAATATCCTCAAAAATTTGCTGGCCGAATTGGTCGCTCTTTGCCACCGCAATGAGACGAAGCTCTTCGAGTTGGGAATTCATTTTTGCTTCCTGGCTCCATGCTCCGTAAAGTTTGAGATAACTTGCTGCTCCGATGGAGAGAGTAAGAATGGCGATCAGGACCAAAATGAGTGCGCCGCCATTTTCATTATTTGTTAATCGCAATGTCATATCATTATCCCTCCGTGTCCCAGCCTTCAGGGGGCGGTGGCGGTGAGTTCGTCGCATTTCCACATTTATTTTCGCAGGCGGGATGTCCTCGACCTGGAGGGTAAGACGCATCCTTACCCGTCCCAACTCGAATTTCTCCTGCGCAACATCCTCTCGTCGAAATGCAGGCTTCAACTTGGCGCGAGCGCCAAGGGGCATCGTAAGTACCGTTCCATGCATAACGAAGCACATCCTTCTTTTTAAAATTAGCGTTGTTCACATCTCCTTGTTCTTCAAACCGAACGAGTTCTTGCCACTGGCGTCCGGATTCCACCCAAAAATCGACGATCTTAAAATTTCCAGAAGAATCCTGCGTGGTATAGCAATCACAAAAATCTTTGTTGAGTGAGGGAATGCCTCCATTTTGGTCGGGAACACTTCCTGGATCAAGGGTCGTGGCGCGAGGAGAATTGCAGTAGGCGAATTGAGGATCGGTATTCGGCATCCCTTGATAACATCCCCAACCCTTCCACTGATCTCCAAATTGATCTTTGGTAAAGAGACTCGCGCATTCTTTCCGACATCGGCTGCGCATGGGATCTAAACACGAAACCGGAACGCCCTCGAGTTGAGACTGCGATTTTGATTTGGAAATTCCCTCTGAAAATGAAAGTGAGAAAGTTTTTGTAAAGATTAAGCGATCGTTACGCACCAAGACTTCGTCTGTGGAGCCTTTAAAGGATTCCACAGCGGGGCCTAGATCTTTTTCGAATTCAATGCGAGCTCCGACCACGTCTGCGTATCCAAAGCAACTGGCGCCGATCGAGCATTGGCTCAAATAGCCACTCGCATCGCCCAAGCTACGATACATTCCCGGATGGCGATCCGAAGGATGGCTGGGCAAGGGCATTCTCGTTGGATTCTGAGGATCGGGATCTTGAAATTCATAATAGATGTGGAACTTCAAAAGCCCATCCGCAAGAACTTCGTCTTGTCCCTTTGATTTGCGCACTAAACGTTTAGCCCCAGGGGTTTGCGGATCATCTTCAAAGGTCAGTTGCACTTCCTTAGCGATTCGCATTTCGAGGGCGTAGTTTGAAAAATCAGTAGGATCGAAGGTGGAAGCACTTTTTTCCAGCTGGATGAAACAAGGGGCGGTGCTATTCAAAACGCATGTGGAGGACTGCACTTTATAAATATTTTTTGCATGAGGAGAAGCAAGCGTTACGTAGGCATGCGTGTGGGGAAGAAGACTTAAAATGTTTTCTCGAAAATATCGATCATGAGCGGCGCCTTGTGAGGTAGCGTCGTACCGGATCCATACATCCGTCGCGGAGGTGCAAGGAATTGGAGCGGAGGGATCGCTTCCACAAGCGAGTCGAACCGGCATCGAAATTTCGGAGTATTCATTGAGAAGGATTTTTACGGAGTCGAAATTTCCGTTTGATGGTTGATTCCAATCGGGCCAGCGAGTCATCCCCACATTCAGACCATTTAATCGGCTCGCGCCCGTGACATTTTGGACTCGAAAAATATCTCGATTGAGCTTTTCCTTAAGAATATTGAAAGCGCGAACTTCCTGATATTTCATGCTCTCGAAGCTCATGGAGCGTGAATTTTTGCGGACAAAAATAAAGATGGAGAGGCCGATCACGGCCAAGATCACAAGGCTAACCATGACTTCAGCGATTCCAAATCCTGTCCTGGTATTTTTCCTATAATTTCTCAAAAGATTCATGACACAACCTCCAGCAACTAACCCCTAATCAGCAAGAAATATGCCCCTCTCCCCCAAGCTGATATGAGCCTGTACGCCTATTTAAAACCGTTTATAGCTAAAATTGACGGACATTCTTGGGCGCCTCTTTCTACGAATCTACGAAACCTTCGTGACTACAAATGCACACAAAGTATCACTTGTTCGCAAACGGTATGCGACATCTTTTCCCCAAAGAGCCTCGGGCCATGAGCCGAAACTGCCCCATAAAGGCCCCTCCCCAGGCATTTTCGCCCTGCCTCTGGCACGTCGCTTGCATTTTGAACGTTCGGCATGGCTTTAAGAGCTTGGATTTTGGCATTTCTCTTAACGACGAGTTCTTTGACACTTGTCGAGTCGACCTACGCCGCCGTGGAAGTGAAAGGATTAGATGCTTCTGCTAATGCATTAGTTCTCAAAGACCCCTCCACGGGAATGATTAAAAAAGTTTCCCTTCGTTTGCCTGATGATATTCACGTTCGCATTGTTAGCCCTCAGAAAATTCTCCTCGAGCAAAAGACGTTGAAGCTTCCATCTGGCAAGGAGTTTGTCGGTAACCCTGATCTCATTGAAACGGCGGTCGAATTTGCAGATGCGGATATTCAAACGCTCAGCATCAATGTGACCCAAAGGAAAGTCGGCGCGCCGATTCATAACCCCTTTCGAATTACTTTGCCGCTGGACGAATTTTTAGATGTGTATCGAGACGGTTATTTGATCAGCGCACATCAACAGAGAATGGAAGATCTCAAAGGCACATTTTCCCCAGAGGGAATACGTTTGTTTAGCGCCTCGATTCCGCTGAGCGGCTACTACCGAATACCAGATGCAAAGGATCCTGATCAGGAAATTTTCCTAGATCAACGGAAGCTAGATCCGAAGGAAGGAATTGTATTTGGTTGGCCTTGGATGGTTGGGACTCGCGTGATCGCGAGCACGAAATTCAACAATCCCGACTATCCTCAGGAAGCGAGTGTCATTCATCTTGTACGAGAACCTCACACTTACAATTGGGGCACTCCGCATGTGAGGACGATCTACAAATACTATGTGATGTCGGATCCTACCCCGGGTCATTTTTATCAGATTAGTCCCGCGGCGGCGTCTTACGAAAATGACGGCAGTGCAAAGCGAGATTTTGAAAGACACTCGATACCCCCGGCCTTCAATCCGTTTGAGCCGAAGGTGATTCCGGTAAAAGAAGTAAAGATCGCCGATATCAAGAGTGCTCCAAACGAAGAGAGCAACCCAAATTCCACCTCTGAAATTCCGGACGAGGATTATAACAACCTGTATACCGACCAAAATTCTCTAGACCCCTCTTCAGCCAACCCAAAAATCGAGGACAAAAGATCCGATGAGAACGAAATTTTAGGAAATAAATTAGTGGGTTCACCGACAACAGCGCCAACCCCCGCTCCGTCGATTGCTTCACCCTCCCCCGCCGCCATCGTCACTCCTCAAGAGGTCGAAGATTTAGTGAGACCGGAAGTGGACAAAGTGAATGCGAATCCGATTGCTCCTGTGCCCGGGCCCAAAACAGCGGAGAACAAAGTCGAGGAAACTCCTGGGACAGAACAGGGGGCGGAAACGCTTGTGACCCCAACCGAACCGCAGACGCCAATAGCGGATCAGCTCACTCAACAATTAATAAACGCCGCAACCAAAGACAATGCCGCTCCGAAAGGTGATGCGGTGACTGAACGAAATTCAAATCAAGCTCCGTCCATACAACCTTCAACTCAGCCTTCGTCTACAGCTCCGAACGACGGCATCCCCGAAGTAAAAGCCGAGATTAAAGACGACAATGCGCCTGATGCGGGAACGACTTTGAATAGAACTCCGTCTACACAAGCCTCCACACAGCCATCTGCGGAATTAACAGAGGTAAAGAGTGATACGAAGAATGAAGTTGGGGACGCCCCGACTGTGCCCGGGCCCAAAAATGAGATTCAAGTTGTTGAAACGCCCGCAGTGAAAGTTGAGAATGAAACAGTTACAACTGCTCCGCCTGCTCCACCCGGCACTCAACCCACGACGCAAAATGTGCCGCCTGATCAAAGAGAAGAAGAGCGCATTGAACTCGAATTAGATCTTGGTGATCTCGTTCCTGAAGGAGAGATCAAACAACGCCCAACTCCGGATGCGCCAAGTGGCTGCTTTGGAAATCCGGAAAAAAATGCGGCGGATAATATTTTGGATCGCGCGACGGAAGATGCACGGCAGAATTCTCCCGCCGCCGATTCGAACGAACCACAACGAGCACCTAGGGAATCCTCAGAAATAGCGCTCGCACGATACGCCGGCGACTCGGCAATGCGCTATCAATGGAATGGAAAGCAATATGTCGTCGGCAAATTTCAAACTCGGCCTGGTCTGCCCTTTCCACCGCGAAGCGCTCCATGGGAGGATGCCGCTTGGGTTTTGGCCGTCGAAGATTTCTCGACGGGCACGAAGCGCTACATGCTGCCTGAGGGGGGTTCCAACACTGAACTGCCCCCTGAAGTTCAAGACTTAATTCACCACTTACAAAATGATTCGTCTCGGGAAGCGAAAGTATTTTTAAAGAAACTGAACGAGAAGCATCACTTCTTCCGATCGAATGCCTTGGATCCGAAGAATTATGTCGAAGTGCGGGAGCGCAGTCTACAGAGCGTCTTGGACCGACAGGCTGCCGCGGAACTTCAGCGAAAGCGCGACAAAGCCTATCAACGTCGATTGGAAAAATTGCAAAGACTGGATCAAAAACGCGACTCCATTTTAAAGGAAATTCAGGAGAACGAGCTCAAGTTTCTACGCACCGAGGTGGGCACTCCGGAATATGAAGCGCACTTTGCAAAAGTATCCAAAGACATGGAATGGCTCTGGCGAAACCGTCAGGATCGTGAGCGCCGAGTCACCGAAAAGCTTAAGCGCGACCGAGAATCTGGTACGTGGTGGTGGGAAAATAACCTTAAACGCCTCCATAAAGAGCGCGCCAAGATCGAGCGGGAAATGGCAGCTCTTCGCGATTCCTAATCGTTCCCTGAAGAATCCGTAGCCAAAATCTCGCCTTTCTCGATAGAACGAAAGGCATGAAAAAATATTTCTCCATCGGCTTAGGAATTTTAATTTCAGTCATCGCAGTTTCGGGATGCAAAAGTAAGACGACGACCACGTCCTCCGCATCCACTTCCGGCTCAACGCTTGTCATGGCTCGAGCGGGAGACTCTGTAGGATTGGACTTGGCACGACACGATGACGGCGAATCCCTATCGATTGGCGTCAATATATTAGAGACGCTCGTCCGATTTAAATCGGGCACGACGGAGATCGAGCCGAGTCTTGCCACTGCTTGGAAAATTTCCAAAGATGGCCTTACTTATACCTTTGATTTGAGAAAAGATGTGCAATTCCACGATGGCACGCCGTTCAACGCCGATGCAGTTGTCTTCAGCTTCGAAAGACAGATGAATAAAAATCACCCCGCTTATGCGTCGGGCGCGCCCTACAAGTATTGGGAGAATATGGGAATGAGCTCAATCGTGAAGGAAGTGAAAAAGATTGATGATCATCAGATCACGATTACTTTACACACTCCCAATGCACCTTTTCTGGCCAATATGGCGATGCAATTCATGTCGATTGTTTCCCCGACCGCACTTCTCAAAACACAAAAAGCCTTTGATCAACAGCCTGTGGGCACTGGACCTTTCACGTTAAAATCTTGGAAAAAAGACGATCAGATGGAACTTGAAGCATTTTCTGCCTACTGGGGTGAGAAACCCAAGGTTTCTCGAGTGATCATTCGAGTGATTCCAGACGCGCAAGTGCGGATGCTGGAATTGAAACGCGGTTCGGTGCACATGATGACGTATCCTAATCCCTCCGACATCGCTCAGATGGAGCAAGATTCGAACCTGAAAGTTCTGAAGTCAGAAGGTTTGAATGTGGGCTACATGGCTTTCAATATGAAAAAGCCCCCGCTCGATAAACTTGAAGTTCGCCAGGCGATCTCTCACGCTATTGATCGCGGACGTATCATTAAAGAAATTTTCCAAGGCATGGGAACCCAAGCCAAGAATCCAATCCCTCCCATGTTGTTAGGATATGCAAACAATGTGGCCGACACTCAATATGATCCCGAAAAAGCAAAAGCACTTTTGCAAAAGGCAGGGCTGAAAAATCTTCCCAAGCTTCAGCTGTGGGCTATGCCCGTCGCGCGCGATTACAACCCCAATGCAAAGAAAATGGCTGAATTTATTCAAGCAGATCTTCAACGTGTCGGCATCCCGACGGAAATCGTCAGTTACGATTGGGGAACCTACCTCGATAAAATTGGTAAGGGCGAACACGACTTAGTACTCATTGGCTGGACGGGGGATAACGGCGATCCGGATAATTTTTTGATGACCTTGTGGTCTAAGGATTCTGCTGATCAAGTTCCCACGAACAATTATGCCTACTATAGAAGTGAACTCGTCACGAATTGGCTTAAAGAGGCTCAAAGAATTTCCGATCTCAATCAGCGAGCTACTCTTTATGAGAAGGTTCAGGTGCAAATGGCCAACGACCGCCCGATGCTCCCCATTGCCCATTCATTGAATGTGATGCCTGTTCGAGCGGAAGTCTCTGGATACGACATTCAACCTGTCGGCGATCGCCGATTTGCTGGAGTGTCGCTGAAGTAGAATGCTTCGAACACTCCTTCAGGCCCTCGTGACGCTAGGGCTCGCCGTCGTGGCCGTATTTTTTCTCATTCATTTGGTGCCGGGCGATCCGGCCCAAATTGTTCTCGGAGAAAAAGCGACTCCTCAAGCGATCGAATCCATTCGAAAGGAATTGGGTCTGGATCGTCCGCTTGCCTATCAGCTCGGCTCTTACATCAGCCGTCTAGCCAGCGGGGATTTAGGGCTAAGTATCCGAACCGGCCGAGAGGTTTCTGCAGAAATTTTGGATCGACTACCGGCGACGTTGGAGTTGAGTATTGTCTCTCTTATTCTTTCTGCGCTGATTGGAATTCTGCTGGGTGCGTTTGCGGCCAAACGGCCCGGGGGCTTTGTAGATTTACTCCTAGGTGGCATTTCCGTCCTTGGCCTAAGCCTCCCCGTCTTTTTCTTAGGCCTCATTCTTGTCTATATATTTGGACTCCAACTTGAATGGTTTCCCATCTCAGGAAGGCTCAGCTACTCGAGTCACTACGAGCCCATGACGGGTTTCGTCCTTCTGGATTCTCTTCTTCGGCTCGATTTCCAAACATTTTGGATTGGACTTCAATATATTGCTCTGCCCGCGATTGCTTTAGCAACCGTGCCCCTCAGTCTCATCGCTCGACTCATGCGCTCCTCCCTTTTGGAAACGCTGCGCGCGGATTTTATTAAAACAGCGCGAGCTAAAGGCGCGCCCGAAAGAACTGTGTTTTTTCGTCACGCACTTCGAAATGCGCTTCTCCCGGTGATCACCATGCTGGGATTTCAATTTGGACTTCTTTTGGGTGGCGCAATTCTCACCGAAAATGTTTTTGCATGGCCGGGCATGGGCCGATGGATTGTCGCCTCCGTGGAAGGACGAGACTACCCCGCTATTCAAGGTGGCGTTCTTATTTTTGCAACGGGAATTATTGTGGTCATGGCCATCACTGAATTTGTGCATCAGTGGGTCGACCCGCGTTTGAGATTAAAAGGATGATGGAGCGGTGAGAAAGAATTGGACACTTCTCGTTGGAATTTCACTCGTAAGTTTACTGGTGATCTGCACCCTTTTCGCGAACTGGATCTCTCCGCACTCCCCGCTCGAAGATTTTCGTGGACTGGAAAACTTATCCCCCAGTTTTGAATCACGCGATGGGAAATACTTTTTACTCGGCACGGATACGCTCGGGCGAGATTTGCTCTCGCGCCTCATTTACGGCGCTCGTTATTGCCTCTTGATGGGCTGCGTTACTGTGGCAATTGCCGGATTTATCGGCATTCCGCTTGGGATGCTCGCGGGATCGCATACTCGCTTGGATGCTGTCATTTCAAAAGCCACTGATATCGTGATGTCCTTCCCTGCGGTACTCATCGCGCTGGTGGTCGTTTCTATTCTAGGCCCAGGCCTGTTCAATGTAATCATAGCGGTGGCGCTTACGTCGATTCCCTCATTCATTCGTCTCACGCGCTCTCAAGTGAAATTGGAATTTCGGAAGGATTACGTTCAGGCCGCAGAATGCCTTGGCGTGGGCCGCATACGCTTACTCTCCCTCCATATTTTTCCCAATATTGTGCCCTCGCTTCTCGTTCTGAGCTCGCTCAGTTTAGGTACGGCAATTTTGGAGTCCGCGGGTTTGAGTTTCTTAAATCTGGGAGTGACGCCACCCGCTCCAGAATGGGGTTCTATGATTCGAACGGGCATGGAAACTTTCTTAAGTTCGAATCCTTGGGTTTCCACCTTTGCGGGACTCTGCATTTTTCTTAACGTCTTAGCTTTCAACCTGATTGGCGACGCACTGCGCGATCGTTTGGATCCTGCCCTTCGCGGTAAGGTCTAGCGCGGGAGAGGCGCCGTTCACACAAGTGTAAATCTTCGTTGCAGCTCATTCCTCCCTTAGAGGCTAAAGAGGCCTTCGAGCATTGAAAGACACTTTATGCGTACATGAAGTTCCGTAAACAAAAGTTGCGAACCCTAGATTATTGCTTAGCAAAAGATACAATCAAAGACGGGGCTGCGTGTATGAAATGGAAACCTTTTTATAAAGGGCGACGTCGTTCGCTCGGATTTACAACCACTGAACTCTTGGTGGGCGTCATTACCTCTGCGGTTGTGATCGCTTTCGCGGTAGGAGCCTTTCTTCTCTTTCGAAGAACCGTTGTGGAATCGGAACTAAAACGAAAGGCCACAGAATGGAAAATTTCCATTACGGATGCCCTCAAGTTTGATCTCGATCTAGCTCAAAGAATTTCCGGCGCGAGTGGCGAAGACACAGTACTGCCAGGAATTTATCGGGCTGTCGCAAGTGACAATTTGGGCGCGAAAGCCGGCATTCGAAGTGGAAGCGAACTCACGGATGTGCTCGTGATCGCCGCAGACCCGATCGGAAACATTCGTGCCAAAGTGACGATGGATACGTCCTCCACTTCAGAGGGCGAAGCCACTGTCAGCTTTCGAACGGATGAATCGCAAGCCATGAAGGATCGATTCAAAAGCACGATGAAGCTCGGCTCCATTGCTTATTTTCTCAACTCCGAATTTTCCAACCTCGCCGTCGTCGACGCAGAAATGAACGATCAATTTAAATTTAGTGTCGCGCATGATGGCGGTCATGGTTTTGATAAGAAGGAATATTCTGCCAATACCAGTTCTCTTACCGTCAGCCCCGCTAAAATGATCGCCTATTTTGTGCAAGACGAGAAACTGATGCGCTCGATTTATGCAAAGGGATTTGGAGTGCCCGCCGACGATCCGAGCATTACGACTCGCCAGATCAGTCCAACGGGAGTGCGAGTCAAAAAGTTTCTCATTAATTTTCGATTCGATCCTTGGAACAAATCGGGCACGTCTTCAGCCCAATATGTTCTTCCCGGCCCCAACCAGCTCCTCTCTCATCCGAGTGAGTATTACACGTCAGCTCCCGGAAACTGCTCTCCCGATCCCACCGCGGAAAGGTATTGCTGTGATCCGACAAGCCCCACTCAGAAATGCGTGAAGTTGCGAGACATCAGCCGGGTGCAATTGACTCTCGCACTTGAAGCAGATGCAAATCTAAAAGCGGGAACATCGGTAGATCCGAATGCTGGATTCGAAGTCCTAGAAAATGGAAATGTCGTTTACAATTTTTCCGAAAGCGTTGCTCCTGTGAATTTTGTCCGCAACATGGTCGCGATGGAAGACATTGGTGAGTCGACAGAATGCTCTATTCGGAATCCTTCCAGTCGCTGCAAACCAGAATGCGCCTATCAGTATGCCAATGGCAGTTTAGATCCCTCACAACCTAACTGGAAAGGTTATGGCGCTTATGCAGGAAGACCCGAGAGCGAGGGTGGAGCTTCCGCTTACTGCATGTGCGGCACTCCTGTGGACGGCATCAACTGGGATGCCAATGCATTTTCTCCGCCAGAGACCTGGAATTGGAACAATTGGGATGCATTCAATTTAGATGAAGTGCGTTTTCAAGGCGGCGACGTCATGCATGCCGGAGCCGATAGTCGACGCGTGCGAGCCTGTCTTGAACACTTTGGAGCGAGCTTCAGTATTCAGGGAATGAACTATCCTGGGGGTTCAAGTTTTTACGATCCGGCCATGATGGGTCGAGAACTCACTCCCTTTAAATTTATCTTTGGGTTCAATTGTTTAAGAGAAGAAGACTCCGACGATCACACCTTTCGTCGCCGACTTTCTAATGGCGACGCAGCCCATGATTCCGCCCCCTATGCGCAATGGGAATTTAAATGGAATGCCATCCAACAAATGGTGACGGACCAAAAGGCCTTTCTTCCCAATAGTGCCACGCCAGGTCCTATCTCTGAATGGATGAAAAAGCGTATGGTTTGCGGGGTGCTCGATCGTCCTACCTGTGACGCCCATATGCGATGGTTGGCATTTCCGAGTGGCACTCCCACCGCCGATGTCGCGCAAGGAACAGCCTATGCTCCTTGGAGACGAAAGTGCGCATGCCAATTTGTAGAAGATTGGAATGTCGAGCAGAGTTTGGGAGATCCCGATTGGCCGAATGTTTGCAATCTTACTGGAAATCCCTGCCCAGGAACATGGGATCAAACGGAAGCAAACAATATGGCCACGGTGCCGTATCCTGGAAATGCATCCAATCAAGAACGAGTCTGGAAAATGAAAGACGAAGACATGGATCCCCCGGATGATACGACTCCGGCAAATGATCCAAAGTGGGAAAATTTGCTCCACTTTCCTAATGAACGGATTGCCCGCTATTGTCAGTGCTTGCAGGACCATCAAGCCACCACGGGTTACACGGTGTGGCCGTACGACGCGGAATTCCGAGATTTCTCGGGACCTTCGACTCGCTCGATCACGGGCACAATCGACGGCGTTTCTCGGACATACAACGTGTCGGTGGATTCTAGAATGTCGAAACTTTCGTACAAAAAGAGAAATGGCAGTTCCTATGATGCATCCGTCACAGCAGATCAGTTTCATCGATGCGATGCGGTTCAATGCGAGCTCGCCCCCGGACGTGGATGCTGTTCTGACCCGCGACAAACTTTTCAATCTCTAGGTAGCGGAGCCCTTGCGGGATTAACAGGTTCTTACTCTGTGATGGAACCCGCACATGCAGTGGTGGGAGCGGACTTTTCGTCTTATTGTTCAGGTTCCTGTTATTCGCCACACTTATGGCACCCTCAAGAGAATCCCTTTCCCTATGCCAGAGAGGCCATCACGACCGGACCGACAATTCCGAATGAATGTCGTCCCATTCCAGCTCCCCCGGCAGTGCCTGTAACCCCTGCAGATTAAGTTTTGTTCTCTGAAGGAGATGAACATGAAAGTAGATTTAAAAATGAATGCCCGAATGAGAATGAAAGGAAACACGCTCATTGTCGTTTTGATTGTCATCGCGGTGGGCTCCGTCATTATGGCGACGTATGGAAAACGAGCGCTGAAGACGATCGGTATCGCAAAGATGTCCGTGGAGTCGGAGTCGGGCAGATTTCATGCGCAAGCGAACTTTCAAAAACTGGAAGGATCCTTGAGCTCTTGGATTACCGAACGCGTCAATGCTTTCACAGCTGGAACAGATCTTACGAACCTGCCCCTCAAAATTTCCTACGACTCTCAGAATCCCAACGCCAACACCGCACCCGCAACTCTAAAAGCTTCATTCGCAACACTCGCAAAAGATGTGCATCGCATTCAATGGGATATGCACTGTATTGAGAATTGCAACCCGGACCCAAAGAATTATCCTAAGTCATTTCGCATTCGATTGGTGCTCTGGAAAACTGCGGATACCTTCATTGAGCTCGTGGCCCAAAGTAATGTTTTAAAAGCTCGATTAAACGATTTTTCGACGCTGGTTTTAGGAAGTCAGCAAGATAAATATTATGTGGGAGACACGACGCAGGAGAAAGTGGGCCTGTTTTTTGAGCGCTCGGATGCTGAAGTCGTTTTTGTAAATCCGGGAGCTGTTAAAATGAAACAGATTTACACGAGCTTACCCGATTCATCTCATGTTCGTTATGGCGGCACTTTTAACAGCGTGAACATTACTCCCGGGCCTGTCACGATCGATCGAGGTATCGTGCTCGCTACCAGCTCGCCTATTCAAGATCTCGTCGAAAAGATCGATGAAGTCCGACAAGATGAGAACACATGGAAGCCCGCCGCGGGGAAACAAGTGGATAGCAAAGGCATGATTTTGCTTTGCCGAGGTGCAAATGGGACGACGACGTCCGTGAAGTATGTCACGAAAGTGTATCAAGAAGGTTCGGGACTCTATTCACCTGCCACGTCGATTGACGAGACCGCTGGTAATAACCCCATGTCCGCCGAATAAAACTAACGAGAGAGATGATTTTTTATGAAATTGATGACGTTTTTAATGCTTGCAACTGTTCTTTCACTAAAATCTCTTCAAGCGGCGGCGATCAATGTGCCCGGTGGAGGTGGCAGTTGGGAGACGAAGACATATACCTTTACCGTCAATTCGGAGGCAGGAGCCACGATTAGTATTCCATCGCGGAACAATACCGTGGAGCTTGATCCTACATGTTCGACCGCTTCCAGTATTCGCATCGGAGACCATCCCATCACGTTCGTTGGCGACGGATATTTTCAGCCCAAATCTTCGTTGGATGCCGAGGATTCGGATAAAGGAGCCTTGCTTTTCGTCAGCACAGACGATTCAGCCCTGAAAATCGATCCCACCGCAACAGCCTATAGCTCGAGCCAAACGCTTGGCTCCATTGCTCAGTCAGGACCTTCTTTGAACTCATCCACCACGGGATTTAAAATTTTTGCTGGGGCAATTTCTGTGAAGAACGGAGTTCCCGCCGTCAATATTGATCCCTCGTTGCGCTATGGACATACCTTAGGAACGCTTGAACAAGATGGCCCCAAAATTTCTGACGAGCAATCACCCACAAAATGGTTAAACAATGAAGGACAACTCGTGGGAGGATTCTCCAAAGTGTCGGCGACCTATCGACCCAATGTGTGGATCGACAATCCTGGAACGCTTCTCAATCAGCGTATCTCGCCCGGGCATATCGTCGAGTCCTCGATCATTCGTATTCGAAATGGGAGCGAGGACAGCGATCTTCAAAAAGGTCTCGGCCTCACTCAAAGCTCCCCGCACTAAGTGTGCCTATTTGTGGCCCTTCGATGTCCCTAAATTGAGTCATCTCTGTGAAAGAAGCTGCGAAATCCACACCCGTGTGGACATCAGTGGACAGCGAGCCAAACCTAACCCATTGAAATTATTTAGAAATTTTAAAAATTGATAACCCTGGCACTGACGTTGCTCTTATACCCATGCAAAGAGACATACCACCACCAACTTTACCACCGGCAGGGTTTAAGACAGGCAACTGATTTAAACCCTGCCTCTTTTTTTGGCTCCTTATTTCTGAGCCGCCTTCTTACGAATGTAGCGAACGATTCCGCCAACAACTGGAATATTTTCATATAAAAATTCTCCCATATCGAAGTAGTCGCGATGGTAAATTGCCTTTTGCGTCTTCGGGTCGAACCGAATGTATGAATTGCCGTGACTTACGATCCAATCGCCCCCTTTTACTTTTTTATGGCGAACGCGCATCGTCCAAATGAGGACGGTGTCGTTGCCCGATTGAACTTCATTTTCATAGTCGAATCGAATTTCGATCACGTTTTCATAAAGATGTTCATAATATTTTCGAATCTCTGCGACACCCCGATGGGTTCCGAGAGGATCAATGAAAGTCGCGTCCTTATCGTAGAATTCATCCACAAGATTCATCGTGTCTTTATTGAGTTGCGTAAAAAATGTTTGAGCTCGAGTGCTGCCTTGCTGATTCATAGCAAAAGTTTGTTCCTCAACGAGGCTCCACGTCCACAGCAACAAGGCGGAGAAAAAAACACGGGCAAACAAACGTATCATTTCCTTTTCCGACCTTTGGAGAGAAAGTGGTAGGGATTACGAAAGTTAGACGCCCTCCGAATCTTTGCTAATTTTCGCTCAAGTTTCTGCATTTCCTGCTCCAAAAAAAGCGCTTCTGCGTGCTTTTGATAAAGACGCGCTAGGCGATATTTTTGAGACGAAGACTTCTGCAAATCTTCAATTCGCTCGAGGATTGCGTCGAACCCTTTTTGCTCTTTCACCGAACATTGAATCACCCGCTGAGGCTCAATGCCTAAATCGACCAAACTTTGAGTCATGGCTTCAGCCCCAGGCAGGTCTGATTTGTTGACGATGAAGAGATCACAGATTTCCCTTACGCCGCTCTTTAGCCACTGAATATCGTCGCCGGTTTCAGGTTGCAAAATTAAGACGGTGATTTCAGAAAGCGAGGCGACTTCTGATTGCGTCTGGCCGCTGCCCGCAGTTTCCACCCAGACTTCATCGAAGAACCGTGAAAGAAATACTTCAATATCTCGAATGGCATGAGAAAATGCGGAAGTACTTCGTGTCGAAAGAGAACGAACGAAAAGTCTTTCAGGGTTTCTTACTTCTCTCCCCGCTAAACGAATTCTATCGCCTAAAAGGCTTCCGCCGGACTGGGGAGACGATGGATCGCATGCTAGCCATGCCAGCGTGCTCTTTTCATCGCGCTTCAATTTGGCGAGAGCAAGTTCTGAGATCAATGATGATTTTCCGACGCCTGCCGGGCCCGTGAAACAAACGGTATGTCGCAACGACTTTCCGGCCTCGAAATAGGTCGACAACTCATTGAGGCCTTTCGGATCGCGATTTTCAAGTCGCGTGATGGTTTGAGAAATTTCCTGACGAGTTTTATTCTTGCCGTTCTTCTTCGTGGTTGGAACTTTGGACTTCGTCTTCAATCTTAGGATCCTGCTTTGAATCTGTCTTCTTTGGACGCAATTTAATGCGGGCCGTTACCTCCACATCATAACGATCTGCCAAATGCTCGCCCACCTTTTTTGAAAGGCTTTCCCAGTCGATCTGTGAAAGTCGCTGCGAAACATCGGCGGCGATTCGACCCTGCAAATCATCTCGCATGGATTTCACCCAATCCATTGCGGCTGTGACCGATTCTTTGGGATCCTTCAATTTACTCGGAGCCTGGGCGATTCTCTCGATCGCTCCCATCAAGAGCTCCTCCCAAATTTTTTTTCCCGAATTATCTGAACTCATGAGGCCTCCGCCACTTGCTTGTCCACTCGCTTTTGAAAGGCAGCTAACATCTCTGGAAGCTGAATTTTCGTCACTTGATCGATAATCATCTTGGGAACGAGCCATCCAAAATCAATATCGATTTGGTAGGTAGCTTCTGTTTCCTTCGGTCCTTTTGATTTCAAAATCCAGGCGCCGTTATTTCGCTTCATAAGATCTCCCTTTACGAAACTCCAACGAATTTCCGTGGGTTCCTTTAATTCAAAAGCGAGGGTGTATTTAATCTCCTTCAGAACCTCGATTGAGAAGTCCACTTCAACACCTTTCTTACTCTGCTTTTCGCGAGCAGAGTGCGTGGTCGATAAGAACTCAGGATAGGATTCAAAATCGCGAATGACCTGATAAACGGTTTCGATCGGCGCGGCGAAGGTTAATTTTCTCTCAAGCATTCTTTTCCAAGTCCTCTAGATTAAGCCAAATATAGGGTTTGATATCGAAGCGATGCTTTGCAATCAAATGGCGAATGGTCCCGGTTGCCGAGCGCATCACCACGGAATGCGTGGTGCATCCGCCTTTCGTGAAATTTACGCCCGGAAGAAATGTTCCTGTCGTCACGCCAGTAGCGGCGAACATCACGTCCCCTTGCGCGAGTTCTTCCATTTTGTAAATCTTATCGAAATTTGAGATCCCCATTTTTTTTGCTCGGTCTTTTTCTTGATCATTCCGAAAGACGAGTTGCCCTTGGAAGTCTCCTCCTAAACACCGAAGAGCCGCGGCCGAGATTACTCCCTCAGGCGCTCCACCTGTTCCCATAAGTACATCGATTCCAGAATCCGGCTCGGCCGCCGCGATCGCCGCCGAAACGTCACCATCTTGGATAAGCCGAATGCGACACCCTCGGCTTCGCATGTCTTTAATGAGTTCCTCATGGCGCGGGCGATTGAGTGTAATCACCGTCATCTCATCCACTTTCTTACCCTTTGCTTTCGCAATTTGTTCCAAATTCCAGATCCAGGACTTCGACAGATCCACCACCCCTACCGCATCGGGGCCAACGGCGATCTTTTTCATATAAACATCAGGCGCATGCAAAAATCCTCCGCGCTCCGCAATCGCGGCGACGGCAATGGAATTGGGAAGTCCATGTGCACAGATCGTCGTGCCTTCAAGAGGATCGAGCGCAATTTCCACTTCCGGTCCTTCGCCCGTGCCCACCATCTCTCCTATATAGAGCATCGGCGCCTCATCT
>ERZ761602.2234-NODE-2234-length-31292-cov-176.421711_pt1 | contig 31292 bp, 24 predicted proteins | sample MGYA00512165_ERZ761602 | MGnify/ENA primary metagenome ERZ761602 (study PRJEB28899, sample SAMN02445085) | bioreactor sludge metagenome | biome: EBPR sludge; isolation source: Thorneside wastewater treatment plant | place: Australia: Brisbane, Thorneside...
ACGCCGATTTTTTTAAAATAAAGGCTAAATTGAGTAAATGATTTACTTTTACCCGCGTTTATCCGTTTAATCCGCGTTATCTGTGTGCTTTTTTGCTGAAAACAGGGGGTGAATATCTCAATTTATACATCAAACCGGGGCTGCACCCACTTTTCACTTTTCACTATTTCGCCAGGGGTTTTCGGTAAGCGAAAAAGTAAACATACCCCTTCCATAAGTGGCGGCTATGAGTTGCTGTTTGGCAGTATGCAGGCACAAATCATTTACAGGCACCAAGGGCAAATTGCTGCCCACCATAAACCACTTATTACCTCCATTTAAAGACACAAATACCCCCACATCGGTAGCGGCAAACAAGGTGGCTGTATCGGCAGGGTAAACCAATACTGCATTTACGGGCGCTTCGGGCAAATTAGCGGTGATGTTTTTCCAGGTTTTACCTGCATTGGCAGAGTAATATAGGTATGGCTGCAAACTATTTTGCCTATAACCCGAAAAAGCCACATAGACCGATTTTTCTCGTATCGGGTTTACGGCTATGCGGCTCACCCACTGTGCAGGCAGTCCTCTAGTTATATCGTTCCAGGTTTTACCCCCATCGGGTGTATGCCATAGGTTGCCATCATCGGTGCCGGCATATAGGTAGTTAGTATTGGCAGGCGCTACTGCTAAGGTGGTTAGGGTACCATAAACCACGTTTGCCTGTACAGCGGTTTTGGTAAGATTAGGGCTTATAGGTGTCCACTGTGCAGCATGGTCAGTTGATTTATATACGCGGTTAGTACCATAATACAATATATGGCTCTGTTTGGGGTCTATTAAAAAAGGTGCGTTCCAGTTAGTGCGGTCATTATTGCTGATACCGTAAGTAGCGCCGTAAAACTGTTGCCCGTCATCAGAGGTTCGGAGTAAATTGCCATACTGGTAAGCAGCGTAAAACCGATTAGGATTAGCAGGGTCTGTTTGAATACCAAATCCATCGCCCTCTATCAACACCTCCCAGTCATAGGGTAGCCCGCTTTTAGTGAGCAAAATGCCGTTATCTTGCGAACCGCCATAAAGCCTGTTGGGTTTTTGAAGGCTAACGTGGCAGGTGTAAAACTGCACAGTAGGCGGCGAGGGTAATGCCTGCCATGTATTACCGCCATTGTGGGTAATACACAAGCCGCCATCATTGCCCAGCAGCATTAAATTGGGGTTGAGCGGGTGCAAAAACAAAGCCTGCTGGTCAATATGCACAACCGGCGAGGTGATATTTTGCCATGTTTGCCCGCCATCGTCCGATTTAAAGAGTTCCAGCCCCAGCACATACACCGTATTATGTTGGGTTGGGTGTACGTATATTCTGCCAAACCACCAGCCGTAGTTTTCATACAAATTGCGCAGGGCGCGGTCGTTTACCCTTTGCCAGGTGGTGCCGCCGTTAATGGATTTATATACGCCGTTAAAAACACCCTCTTGGTTGGCATAAACAGCATACACTATACTCGGTTTAGAGGCAGAAACAGCTATACCTATTCGCCCAATATCAGACGTAGGCAAGCCGGTTGTTAATTTTTGCCATGTTTTTCCGCCGTTGGTACTGCGGTAAATGCCGCCGGTAGCGCCGCCGTATTTTCGGCGGTGGGGCTGTCTTATGCGCTCCCACATGGCAGCATACACCACATCGGAATTAGTGGGGTGCAAAACCACATCGGCACAGCCGGTAGAATCGGAAACAAACAAGGTTTTTTCCCAAGTTTTACCGCCGTTTATTGATTTATACAAACCTCGCTCTGCATTGTTCTTAAACAAACTGCCCATAGCGGCGGCATACAATATTTGTTCGTTTTGCTGATTTACGGCAATTCGGGCAATACTGCCGGTTTTTTGCAACCCAAGGCATTGCCAGGTTTTGCCCCAATCGGGACTTTTGTATATGCCGGTGCCGTCATAAGTAATAGAGCCTCCGCCTGCATTTGCCTCGCCGGTGCCTGCATACAACGTGGCGGCATTTTTAGGGTCAATGGCAATACTGCCTACCGCAAGGCTGAGCTGATCGTCAAAGAGTGGAATCCAGTTTTTTCCGCCATTGCCCGATTTAAATACACCGCCCGATGCCGAGGCTGCATACAGGGTATTGGTATCGGTAGGGTGCATGAGTACATCGGTAATGCGCCCGCCTATATTGCCGGGTCCTACAAACTGCCATGTTCCCATGCCGGGTGTATTTGGCTGCACACACTCCCGCATTATTTGTGCCTGCCACAAAGCCTGCAATCGGGTTTCAGCCTGTGCAGACTGACGCATAATGGTTTGTGGTGGTGGTTCTGATTTGGCTTTTTCCCTCCGGTTTGGGGTGGAGCCAATTGGGTCTTTCAAAGAAGGGAGGAGTTTAAGGTGTCTGTTTTTTTCAGGGTTTTCGGGCGTATTTTGTATAGTTGTAACGCCTGTTTTTTCCTGAAAAACAGCAGGCGGCGCAGTACAAATGGGCTCTAAGTTTTGGGCAGGAGCTTGATTTGTTTTTTCACCACAACTTGTCCAAAACAAACAAATACATACACCTAATAACACAGGTTTGCCTAAGGCGGCAAACCGCTGCAAATGCTCAGGAAATTTAAGGTGGTACATCTGCTAAAAAACGTGTAAAAATGCTGTTTGGTATGATAATGCAGCCGCTTCTTACCTTTTGTTGGATTATGGTTTGGTAAAATTGCGAGTATCTCTTACCAAAAACGCCAATTATACCGATGAAAACACCGCGTTACACCCAATAACAAAGCGGTTGCCGGTATAAAAACCCGATGGTAATATACAGCCAAGCTTTGGGCAGAAGAAGAATTATCGGTAGTTTGATTTTATACAAATTATTCATTAGTACCGAATATCCACTACCGATTAAAAAATTCATAAACTTCGGGAAAATAAAAAATCCTTTGCATCTTCGCGTCTTTGCAAGAGTTATCTATGTTTTTATGCACAATAATTGGCAATGAACAGAATAGATAGGGTATTTGCCCTTGCGGAGCTATAAACGGGAATATGCCTTTTTGCTGTTTTTGATATACTGTTTAATGTTTAGCAAAAATATCATGCAAAGGTAAACCAACAGGGGTGAGCCATAAGTGAGAAAAGATAAATACACAAAAAACAACCTGATATACCGAATAGGGATACCCATTTTTTCGCCAATATAGGTGCAAACGCCAAAGGCTTGTAATTCAAATAAACTACGACATTTGAGTAAAAACCGATTCATAACAGTATGTGATTTTTTAACTGCACAAAAGTAAACATCTTTTTACAAATGTAGCTCCTCTTTTGTTCACAATGCATCTATTTACGGGTGTAACCTCGGTTTGAGGTAAAATGGCACACAAAGGTGTTATTGTAGGTATGGGCGCAAAACCGGCAGCAATTGGCACACGGATAACACAGATGCGGCTGATTTGCACAGATTTTTGAAAATAAAGGATTAAATAGTGAAAAGTTATGAGTGTATTAGTAACCACTACCAACTTACTATCTACCAAAAACTACCCACTACTGTATCCCCACAAACCACCCTTTTACCCGCGTTTATCCGTTTAATCCGCGTTATTTTTGTGCTTTTTTTGCTCAAAACAGGGGTAAATAGCGCAATTTCCACATCAAATTGGGGCTGCACCCCCTATTTACAGTATTAAGGTGGTAAGATTTGTGTTTATGCACATAATTTACGTTCTTTGCACCCTCGCTGTTTTTACACCCTATGAGCATTATTGTACCCCCTATGCCTGTTCGCCCTAATATATATGTTGCCGATTCGCCGGGCAAAGGAAGAGGTGTATTTGCTGCCCACCCGCTCAAAAAAGGCGAGGTAATTGAAATTTGCCCCGTAGTAGTGCTACCTCAGGAAGAGCGCGAACTACTGCTAAAAAGCAAACTGTACGATTACTATTTTGAGTGGGGCGAAGAGCAAACGCTTATTGCCATTGCGCTGGGTTATGGTTCTCTATATAACCATAATTACCAACCCAATGCCTACTATGAGGCAGACTATGAACGCAATACCCTTACCTTCATTTGCCACAACAATATAGATGCCGATGAAGAAATAACGGTAAACTATAACTGTGATGCCGATGATGATACGCCGGTTTGGTTTGATAAGTAATTAACCCGCCTCTGCTGCTTATTAAACCCTGCTTTTTAATTCTTTACCCAATCTTAATACAGTTTGGGCAAGATAGTGAAGCGGCTTTCCTACATTTGCGGTCTAAATAGTTTGCCATGATGCAGTTTGTTTGTAAAGTTTTTGTTTTGCTGCTATTTTTTGTGCATTTAACTGCCCAAAACAATGCGCTGTTGGTATCGGGTCCTATGCTGGGTTATGTTGAGCATCGCGAAGCCTTGATTTGGCTGCAAGTGAGCCCTACCGTTAGCCAGGTGGCGGTGCAGTACTGGAAAGCAACCCAACCCCAAACAGTGCAAACGCAACTATATAACGGCGTTTTGCAACAACCTTTTAACCCCATTAAAGTAGTACTGAGCGGGTTAGATATGAACACCCAATACCAATACCGCATTTTGCTCAATGGCAGCGAACTTACTTTTAGCTACCCCCTTGCTTTTTCTACCAAAAAACTGTGGGAATGGCGAGAAGACCCTCCTGAGTTTTCGTTTATTTTTGGCTCATGCGCTTATATAAATGATGAACCTTACGACAGACCGGGTAAACCTTATGGGCAACCCATTGATATACTACAAACCATGACCCGCCACCCTGCCGATTTTATGCTTTGGGTGGGTGATAATGTTTACCTGCGCGAAGCCGACTGGAGTTCTGCCTCCGGCATTCAATACCGATACCAACATGTGCGCCAACTGCCCGAACTGCAGCCCTTTTTAGCCGCTAAACCGCATTATGCTGTTTGGGACGACCACGATTTTGGACCAAACGACTCTAATTTTTCGTATGAACTCAAGCATGTTACCCTGCAAACGTTTATGGATTTTTGGGGTAACAAATCTTATGGTGAACCCCATAACAAGGGTATTTACGGAAAATTTACCTGGGGCGATGCCGAGTTTTTTATGCTCGACAACCGATACCACCGCTGGCAGGAAAAGCTGCCCTACGACATGCCCCAAAAACGCTTCTTAGGGCAACAACAAATGGAATGGCTGCTAAACGGGTTATCCTCTTCTACCGCTACGTTTAAAATTATTGTTTCGGGCAGCCAAATGCTTAACCCAATGAACGATTTTGAGTGTTTTACCCACTACCAAGCAGAGTATAACACCCTGATAGGACATATTAGCAACCAAAAAATTAACGGCGTTTTATTTTTGAGCGGCGACCGCCATTTTAGCGAAATTATTAAAGTTACTACCGATAACGCCTATCCGTTGTATGATATTACCAGTTCGCCCATAACATCAAGGGCTTACACTAATGTGGCTAACGAAAAAGAGGGTAAGAATGCTTACCGCGTATCGGGCACACTTGCAGCCGAACAAAATTTTGTAAAAGTGGCATTTGCGGGCAAAAGAAATAACCGAAAATTGGTAATTACCTGCCATAACACAGCCGATGAGCAGTTGTGGAAATACGAAATACCCGAACTGGAACTTCAAAACGGTAAATAAGCCGGCAAACGGTTGAAACAGATAGGTAGTGTTTCGGATTTGTGCCCCCCCTTGCGAGCAGTGTTTTTAAAAAATTGGTAGAAAGCAACTATTTTGCCCTAATCCAACTTATCTCTGAATGCCGTAGCCGGCTGAACAACGCTGCCGCTTGTTTCCGATTGGGAGCTTGTTTTTTTGCCTTGTGGTTTCAACTGCCGCAACCGCTGAGCCGCGCTGATAAAAAACCCGATAGCCATAATAAAACAGCCCAACCATAACACGTTGATATAAGGGAAAATAATGGCTTTCATAATGATGAAATCAACGGGCTTATTGCGTTCAATAACACTAAGTTTTATTTTGCCTTTATCGGGAAAAATTTTGTCAAACTTAATGGTCATGTTCATGGCTTCTACTTCGGCATCTACGCCAAACTCGGCGTTATTGCGTATGTAGTAAATAGGTTCGGCGGTGTAACGTTTGCTGTTTACGTCAATAATTTCGAGCTGTGCAGAGGCGGCAATATCATCGCGCATGGGCACATACGAGGGCGAAGCGGGATTGGGGTTAATGGTTTTGAGTATAATAAAACTACCGCCTGTAATGGCAGTATCGCCGGGCGCAAGTTCTATTTCTTTAAGTTGTTCCGACTCATTATCCTTAGATTTATCTGCTACCGAACTAACGTGCGTAAATACGTCTTTGGTAAGGTAATGTCGGGTATCGGGATTAGCTATCAGCCCCATATTGGGGTTAATTTGAGCATTGGGGTAAAGCGTAAACACTTCGGTAGGTTTATCTTCTTCGTTCACCTTTTTCTCGTAACGTACTTTGTAAAGGGTATTGGGTGGCACCAATGAATCGCCTATGTAAGTTACCCAATAAGGACCCATTTGTATGGGGCGGTCTTTGTAGAGCAGTATATTTTCGCGTTTGTTTTGGTCATTAAATGCTTCGCCATAGTCAATGCCGGCAGTATTGAGCGAAATAACCTCTTGTTTTCCTGCCGAAATCAAAGCGCCAAGCAACAATAAGCCAAAACCGATATGCGTTATCGAACCACCTGCTACCCGCACCCTGCCCGATAACACAGCCAGCAGGTAGTGCGTATTAGCTGCTACGGTGTAGAGTGTAGCAAACAGCATAATTCCGTAGGCAAAATGGGTAATTTGAAGGGCAAAACCTATGGCAAGGGTTAGCCCCAATGCTACTAAGGTGGGTATGGTAAGTTTTTGCACGGTGCCGCTTTTGCCCGTTTTTTTATAGCGCAAAAACTGTATAATGGCGGTAAGGGTAGCAACAACGGTAGCAAACCAAACCATATAGCGGTTGTAGTGTGCTACGGGTTCGGTAATGGTTACTTTGGTGCCAAAAATTTTGTTTACCACAGGCCACGAAGTATCTAAGGTGATAAGAGCCGCAGCCAGCAGTAATACCAGCGAGCCTACAAACATCCAAAACTCGCGCGAGTCGGTAGCTTCTTCTTTTGGGGGAGCAGGCATGGATTTCCAACCGTAAGCCAATAACCCTGCCGATAAAAAGAGAAACGCCAGCATAAACGCCAGCAGTTGTCCCGACATACCTAAATCGGTAAAGGAGTGAACAGAGGTATCGCCTAAAATGCCGCTTCGGGTAAGGAAAGTTGAATACAATACCAACATAAAAGTAAGAGCCAGCAAAAAGTTGGTGGCTTTTAGTGCATGACCGGTATGTCGGTAAGCCAGCAGGGTATGTATGCCGCCTACTAAGGTAAGCCATGGCACAAAAGAGGCATTTTCTACGGGGTCCCAAGCCCAAAAACCGCCAAAACTAAGCGCTTCATAAGCCCAAGCGCCGCCCATTAAGATACCAATACCTAAAACGCCGCCGGTAACCAATGACCATATCAGGGTGGGCTGTGTCCAATTATCAAAATTGCGCTTCCATAATCCCGCCAGTACGTAGGCAAAGGGCACAACCGTTAGGGCAAAACCTAAAAACAGGGTGGGTGGGTGTATTACCATCCAGTAGTTTTGTAAAAGTGGGTTAAGCCCTCGTCCGTCGGTTAAAAAATCGAGGTAATTGGCGCGCATGAATATGGGCATTTCGGGCGAATCATCGCGCATAAGTATAAACGGGCTGCTGCCTACCTTATATCCTAACACGTAAATACCAATGAGCATAGCTGCCAAAAAAATCTGCAACAGGCTTACAGTGGTCATTACCCTGTTTTCCCATAACCGGGCTGTACGTATGAGTACCAAGCCCAGCGCTGCTGTCCAAAACTGCCATAACAAAAAACTGCCCTCTTGCCCTTCCCAAAAACACGAAATCATGTAATGTACGGGCAAACTTACTGAAGAGTGCTGCCACACATATTTATACTCAAACCGATGGTTAAGAATTAAATAAAAAAGCGTCAACACAATGGCAATAACCGAAAATGCGTGAACGCCAAAACCTATGCGCCCCAGTTTTTGCCATGAGCGACTAAGGGACTCGTTTAACCCCTCTTCTTTTGCCGCCATAAAAAAACTGATTGCCGCAAATAAAGCAGCCACCATGCTTAGTATAGTGGCAAAATGACCCAAGTTGCCGGCAAATAACCATTCGCCTATGTATTTAATTTCCAGTATATCTTCCATAAAGTGTTTTTGGCGTGGGTAAACACCTGATTGTAGCGGCGGGGCAGTTGTGCTATTTTGCCCCCGCAAAGAGTTTGAAAAATTGGTGCAGAGATGCGTTTTTAGGAGGAATGTTTACTTTTAACCGTATTTTTTGCAAATAGCAGCTACTTCTTACGGCAAGTACGGGGTAAACAGGTTTAATCCAATCTTTTGCCCCTAATTATTTAATTAACCGTAGCCGCTGTTTCGGGTGCGTAGTAACCCTTTTCGTCTAATTTATCCTCGATATATTTTGAAGGACACTTGAGCAAAATTTTTGTTGCATGAAACTCATTGCCTTTCATTTTTCCGGTCAGTACTATTTTTTCGGAGCGTTCAAAATCGGTAGGTTTTGTGCCGTAGTACACCACTTTGCGCTCTTCATTGGTTTCGTCTTTCATAAAAAAGGTAAACCGGTTGGCATCTTCTTCGGGGTTGTAGTATTGTTCCTTATCGGCAGAAAGTACACCTACCACCTGAAACTCCTTGCCTTCGTTTTGCTGTGCAGTGGCAAAAGTTTCGTAGGTGCTGTAATTAGAAGACGTGCCTATAATATAGGCTATCAGTGAACCTATGACTAAAAGGGCGGCTATATGACTTTTTTTCATGGCAAAAAACTGTTTGGTAAAATTGCAGAGCGCATCATGATGTTTATAGGAAGTGCATGAAAACGCACAATAAAAACGCTAAGGTACGGCGTATTGTTCTGTTTTAAAAACAAATGAAACAGAGAAATGGGGTTTTAACAACTCGGTAGCCGGTGTATTTTTGTATTGTAATCCGCAGCGGTATCGGGAAAACAAAACCCTTTGCGTTTTTGAATCTTTTTATGAGTGTTATCTTGTCACTACTTACTAACACACTATCTTTAAAATACGTTGGTGCAAGGTGTAAACTTTACCCCATTTTGTAAACAATTTACGGTATAATTGCTTTTTTTCTGTGGCATTACGGCATTAGTTTGTAATTTTGCAACCAGATTGGGGGCTGAAAGCCATTTTTCAATGCCCCCAATCACCATAAAATTTTAAAAGGGTCATCTAAATTCAATGCGTGCATTTAAATCCCCCTCATTACTAAACTACCCTACAATGAGAAAAAGACACCTTTTACTTGTATTATTTGTTGTTTCTCTATGGTACAGTTGGCAGGCAAGCGCTCAGCCGTTTGCTATTGGTACAAACAGCAGTACCTTTTTTGATGCCGCCCGCAACCGAAATGTACCCGCACTGATAAGATATCCTGCCAATACTGCCGGGGCAGATGTGCCTGTTGCTTCGGGGCAGTTTCCTACGGTTATTGTGGCGCATGGGTTTCAGGTAGCTCCCGGTTCATACTCTCATATTTGGAACACGCTGGTGCCATTGGGGTACATAGTTGTATTGCCCAATACCGAAACCGGGCTCTCGCCCAATCACAACGATTTTGGGGGCGATATTTCTTTTTTAACCAACGCCATGCTTGCCGAAAATGGCAATGCCGCCTCTTTGTTTTTTAACCGCGTTGCTCCCCGGTCTGCTATCATGGGGCATTCTATGGGCGGTGGCGCAGCACATTTGGCAGCCGCGTTGAGCAATCCCAACATAACAACCTTAGTAAGCCTTGCCGCCGCCGAAACCAACCCATCGGCCATTAGCGCTTCGTCATCTATTACCATACCATCTTTAGTAATTGCAGGTACAGAAGATTGTGTAACACCGGTAAGCAGCAATCAAATACCCATGTACGGCAATATACAGTCCTCTTGTAAAATATACTATGAAATTACCGGAGGTTCGCACTGCCATTTTACCGATGGCAACGCCACCTTGTGTTATTTTGGCGAGGGCACATCGTGCTTGTTTGGCTGGGGACCTTTTATCGCGCGCGAGTTGCAGCATCAAAAAATGTTTGATATAATGATTCCGTGGCTCAATTACTGGCTCAAGCAAAATTGCAATGCCATAACCACGGTACAAAACCTGCTTACATCGGGTAGCGGTTTTACCTCACAAAGCGTACAAAGCGGCTGTAACGCCAACCTGCTGCAAGCTAATGCCGGCGAAGACCAAACCATTTGTGCCGGCGCTACTGCCACCCTTACCGCATCGGGCGGCACAACGTATGCATGGAATACCGGTCAAAACGGGCAAACCATTCAGGTCAGCCCGCTCACTACTACGTTATATAAGGTTACTGTTTCTAACGCCCTTGGTTGCAGCGCCAGCGATCAGGTGTTGGTAAACGTAAACCCGGCGCCCACCGCCGGCGCAGGCAATAACCAAACCATTTGTGCCGGCGCTACTGCCACCCTTACCGCATCGGGTGGTGTAAGCTATAACTGGAGTACCGGTCAAAATGCGGCTACCATTACCGTTGTCCCCACGCAAACTACCACCTACACCGTAACGGTAACGGGTAGTAATGGCTGCACAGCCGGCAGTTCTGTTACTGTAACGGTAAGCAATAACTGCGGCATAGTGGTATCGGTAAAAGCCATGCTGCAAGGGGCATTTAACCCTGCAACCGGCAATATGAACACTACACTCCGCAGCATAGGCGCATTGCCCTTAGTACAACCATATACTTCCCTGCCGTGGCTTTATGCCGGCGCTGAAAGTGTGGCTAATCCACAAAATTTACCTGCCAATATGGTAGATTGGATACTGCTGGAAGCCCGAAACCCCATTACCGGCGCTATTGTAGAACGGCGAGCCGGGTTATTATTGTTTAACGGCAATATAGTAGATGCCGATGGACAAACACCCAGCGGGGTAAAGTTTTTTAATCTTACTGCTAACGCAGAATATACTATCATAGTACGCCACCGAAACCATTTAGCGCTCATGAGCAGGCAACCGATAACAGTGCCCAATACACTTGCTCCGCTCGATTTTACCGTATCGGGCAATGAGTTTGGCAATGGCGACCAAATGGTAAACTTAGGCGGCGCTGTTTTTGGCATGTTTGCCGCCGATGGTAACGCCGATGGGGTTATCAATATCCAAGACTTTACCCGATATTTTACAGATAGCAGCGCAGCAGGCAACTATCTCCGAGGCGATTTTGACCTCGACGGCGATGTTGACGGAAACGATTTTCTGCTCCTTTTACGCCCTAATGCGCGGGTAATAGGCATAAACGAAGTAAGACAGTAATTTTTTTTGGCAAACGGAATCTTTTTGGTGCATAAATTGTTGTTTAGTTTGTAAAAGTGCGTACCTTTGCTACCGCATTTTACATGCAAAGGGCTCTTAGCTCAGTCGGTTAGAGCAGCGGACTCATAATCCGTAGGTCCGGGGTTCGAGCCCCTGAGGGCCCACTCAAATTTCAAACCTTGGTTATTCCGTTTAGAATAATCAAGGTTTTTTTTTACTATTCCGGCAGATTATCTCTACCTATCTTTACATGATTTGGTTTTCTGCCTGATTTTTGCAAAACACAAAAAAAGAAGGCAAATCCTTTATTTTTCGGTTTTGAATAAATATCTTTAACCGTTTTTTCTGCATCAGTTTAACATTTTACACTATTATCTGTTTAGCTTACACGTTGTTTTATACTTACAACCACTTTACTAACCCAGCAAACCATAAAACACCCTAAACTATGCCTTCAGTTTTGTATAACCCTACTACAACCGACCTAAACCACTACCCCGATACTAACCAACTGCCCAACTTGCTGTATAGCTGCCGATGGAAAAATGCCACATCAGCAAAAGGTGTTGCCGCCTTTATACAGTTCTTAACAAAAGCCAAAATTGAACAACTTTATGCCGAGTATAAGCCGGCTGTATCGCTTTTTGGCAGGTTGCTATCGGGTTTCAGCAAAGTATATGCTACCGAATTGCAGAAACTGCAACTCCAAACCATTGCTAAATATATGGCAGAAGTGGTAAATGTGCAAAAAGAAAAACTAACCGATTTATCACTGTTATCGCATAATTTGGCTACCCTTGCACCGGCTGCCCACAAACTGCTGGTAGGTAAAATTATTGCCGATGTGGATTTGCCCGCACAAGTACAAATTCCGCTGAGTAGGGGGTTCTTGCCTTTTGTTAAGCAAATTAAACGCCTTGCCACCGATACAAACAATGCCCAATACCACAAAATAGCTGCCGAAATTACCGCTGCCGTTTTTCAACTACCCGTAACAGAGGTGCTGGAACGCTACAACATTATTGAGCTAAACAGAGTGCTTTGGGAACTGCTTCAGCTTGACCCCGAAGGTTTAAAAAACTGGATTCATACCGTAGAATCGGCAGTATGGTTAGAAAAAATAAAAAAAGAAGCCAATAAAGACGCTATTTTTAGGCTGCTTTGGATTTTTTACCATACCGATTTTTACCTCTCCCGAGCATTGGGCAATTATGTTTATAAGCGCCGCTACGAAAAAAGCCGCATACGCCCCCAAGCCGAAGACGTACCATTGTTGGGTTTTTTCCTTAATGTATTTCGGTTTCCGGTAAAAACGCTTATTCCCCACACTTCTGATATTGCCCACCATATTTCCCGAAATGCTTACACCCTCAGCCATATAGCGTTTGCTGTGCATTTTATTGAAGCGGGTAATCCTAAGTTGCTCAATTCTTTCCGGAATTACCTTTCGCAACTTTCTTATGTAGAAAACCCGCAGTTTGCATGGAATAATTTGGTAGAAAGCTACCCCATAGAAACCTCTAAGCCACTGCTGCTCAAAATACTGGGGCTGTTTAAGCTGCCCTATGAGCCCCTTTCTACCTTTAAACTCATTGAGCGAAACCTTACCAATGGCGATGCTTACAGTGCAACTACCCCTTATGAAAAGGCTGTTTCGCTCTGTTACAACCCCGATGAGCCTGCCCCGCTATTTAAAAATGAAGAGGCAGTGCATACCTTTATGCGCTTATTTTACGAGTCGAAAGGTTGGCAACTGCCACAGGCTAACGAGGAGTAGCTACCATAAGCCTCCTCCTGTTTTGTTGTTAAATTGCTGTTTGGTATAACATACAGGTAGCCAAGCTCCGCCACTGCCAATGCTGTGGGCATGACACATGGGTAAATGTGTAATGTCTTTGCAATATGCAAGATAGTCATCTGCACTTGGTAAAAGGATAGTGCAACCATAGTTTATATTGTAAAATAGTAGCAATCAAAAGATGAAAAATGGGGCGCTGAAAGTAACTAACTTCTTATAACGAATTTGGGGTAGTATTTTTTCAAGAATAACCATAAAAAACAAACCCGAGCCAACTGTTTTACCAAAACCTTCGTTTAGGGGTGTAATCATACATTGGGATAATTTACCCGTTTTTCATTCCCAAATCCTTCACCAAACTAAACACATAGGTTATGAAAAAAATGTTACTCCTTGTTTTGCTCGTTTTTTCTGCATCGGGTTATGCACAATCAGAAATTTGGCCGCCTTATGATTGCTTAGAAGTTATGTGGCAATACAGCGATACTACCGATTTTGAAACACCCTTTGCCAACGTGCATATAGATACCGCTGCTGCCGGCAATATATGGCAAATAGGTACGCCCAACAAAACTGTGTTTACTGGTGCATGGTTGGGCAGTAATGCCATAGTTACCGATACGGTAAATACCTACCCCACCAACAACTACTCCTATTTTGATATATACATAGGAGAGTTTAACTTGGGACCTGAATTTAGGTGGAGTTTATTTGTGGATATGCGCCATCGCTTTCATACCGATACATTGGCAGATGGCGGATTCATCAGCGTTTCGTATGACAACGGCGCTACTTTTACCAACATAATTAACGACTATAGTAATTCTTTTGCCTGTATGCTTCCTGCATGGCAAAATTACAACCTTTACAATCAAACACAAACACTCTATAATGCCGAGCCCGGGTTTTCGGGCAATTCAAACGGCTGGGTTTACACCGGTTTTGCTTGGCATTATTGTCCGGTGGCACAGCAAAATCGTTCAGGTGGTATGAGTGATACAACTATACTGCGTTTTAGTTTTGTGAGCGATAGTATAGACAACCAAAAAGACGGTTGGATAATAGACCAATTGAGGGCATATGTCTGCTTTTTGGGGTCTAATGTGCCCGATATTGGTTTGGGCGAGCCTTTGTTTCAGTTAGCGCCCAATCCGGCGCAAAGGCAAACGCAGGTGCAAGTTAGCCGCCCCTGCCATGTAATAGACTATACCCTAAGCAACCTAAACGGGCAAATGCTAAGGCAAGAAACCGCCTACCAAACCGATGCCTTTACCCTTGACCTGCAAGATTTACCGCCCGGCGTTTACCTGCTTAGGCTTATTGCCGATGGTAAATACACGCAAACCCAAAAACTGATACTTAGATAACGCCTATGGTGGCGGCTACCATGCCACTGCTATTTTGCCGGTAGTTTGTCTGTTTTGGAGGAGCGTATGGGCTTTTGCTAAATCAGCAACAGGAAAAACACCCCCCGAAACAGGTTGTAAAAACCCTGCTTGCACTCCGTTTACCACTTCTTGCATGGCAAGTTGCAGCAACTGGGGTTTATGGTCGGCAATGCGCAGCATGTTTACCCCAATTAAACCGGCAGACCGCATCATAAAGGCGGCAGGGTGGTAAAACCCAAACTGCCATGCCTTTATAATAGTACCCAACAAACCTGCTCCCGACATATTGGCAGCGCCAAAACAAACCATGCGCCCGCCGGCATTGAGCAGCGCTATGCCTTTTTTTACATAACTGCCGCCTATGGAGTCAAAAACAGCATCTATTTTGCCGTTGGGCGCTTGTTTTTTAATGATTTGGGTAAAATCTTGCGTTTGGTAGTTAATAGGAAAATCCACTCCTTGCTTGCGGAGCAGTTGCAATTTGGCATCGGAGCCGGCAGTGCCGTAAATGGTGCAGCCCTTATGTTTTGCCAATTGGGTAAGCGCTATTCCCACCCCTCCTGCTGCGGCATGGATAAGCACATGGTCAGACGGGTGCAGGTTGGTGGCAATACAAGCGGCAAAATAAGCAGTGCAGTACTGGGTAGCCAAGGCAGTAGCCTCTGCCAAACCCCAGTTATCGGGAATAGGAACAGCCGCTATGGCAGGCGCTGTAACTTGGGTGGCATATCCGCCAAATCGGGTAAAAGCCACCACCCGTTGCCCTATTTGCAGGTTTTTTACCTGTGAGCCGGTTTCTGCCACATAACCCACCACCTCATAACCAATAACAGCCGGCAACGGCGGGCAATCTCTATATTTGCCCAATCTTGCCATAACATCGGCAAAATTGAGCCCAAAAGCCTGCACCTGTATGCGCACTTCATCGGGTTTACACACCGGGTTGGGCAAGTTTCTTATTTCAAAAGCGGTTTGGGCGTTGCCGTTTTTTATGAGTACTGCTGCATGCATAAGAGAGGGGGTAATTAGTGAAGCTATTTTTCTTTGGCAGAGATAGTGTTTGGAGATTTTATCGGATAATTGCGGTACAACCACCTTGCAATTGCAAATTTATTCCTACTTTTGGCATTTTTAAGCATCATCGGGTAATTTTGTTTAGCTTTAGCCGTAAAACAGGTTCTTTATGCCCATTCGTTATGTAGTATCTATTTGTTGTTTTTTGTTTGTATTTGTTGGCGGTGGCAGTATGCAGGCACAAAACGTTATTGTAAAAACCAATTTACTGGGTTTTTTAAGTGGTAACTACGGCGCTGCGGCAGAAATAGCTGCGGGTAAAAAAGTGGGGATACTGATAGGAGGAAACTATGTAAGCGCCAAACAAGGCGATGATACAGGGTTTAGCGTATCTACCCAAGAAACCGGTTACAACATAACGCCCGAAGTGCGTTTTTACCTCTCCAACCGTATAGACGGCGGTAACCTGCAAGGCTTGTTTTTGGGCGCTAACCTGCTTTACGAAAAGCTAAACCTGCGCATTACCAATCCTATGCCCGATACTACATCGGTAACAGGGCAGGCAACCAATTTTGGTTATGGGGCGGTTATAGGTCACCAGTGGATATTTAACCGCCGTTTTGCAGTGGAACTATTTTTTAACCCCTATTTTAACTCGCCTTCTATTACCGGCGATCTTACCCTGCAAACCCCGCAACCCTACGAAGAAAAACGGGGCATTCAGTGGCGAAGAATTGGTGTATCGGTAGGTATTGCTTTTTAGTAGTAGCATGGGGGAGGAGCAGGTGTAAACTGATTTGGCAAAAGTAAATAGGTTTATTAGGTTAGCATGGTCTAATTTTTAGCGAGCAATTAAGTAGCTTTGTGCCATAAATGAAAAAAAATGCACTCATTAAACATATCGGAGAGTTTGGTTAAAAACCCCTTGCAATGGAAACCTGTTCCCCATTCAATTATTAAAGATATTGAGCTGCGCAAGCGCTTACATGAAAAGGGGTATGCTGTAGTGCCGTTAGTAGATAGCGATACTATAGCTTCATTGCTGGCATTGTTTCATCAGCATCATCAGTTTAGTGGTAAAGCCGGCGGCATGTTTTATAGTGTGTATTCAGAAGATACGGGTTACCGCAAATTGGTACATGCAGCAATTGGAGCTATTTTGCAGCCCGTTTTAAATAATATATTAGATAACCATAAAATGGTTTTAAACTCTTTTATAGTAAAAGCTCCGGGACCCAAAAGCGAGTTCTATTTGCATCAAGACAGTACGGGTACTGATGAGTTTTTATACTCTACACTCAGTATATGGCTACCTTTGCACGATATAGACGAAACAAATGGGGCAATGTGTGTAATACCCAAAAGTCATAAATTGTTTTCTCCTTACAGGGGCATTTCGTTTAAAGCGCCATTTGAAAACGCTGTTCAAACTGCAAGACGTTTTTTACAACCTGTGTATCTCAAAGCAGGCGAAGCTATATTGTTTGATAACCGTATTTTGCACAATTCTATGCAAAATAAAAGTAGTAAAGCAAGGGTAGTGGTTATGTCGGCATCTTTACCAATGAATGCACCCTTAATGGTATGTTATAAGAATGCCTTACAGCCCAATGCCAAAATTGAGTTAATACAACAAAATGAGGATTACCTGTTTGAGAATACTAACTTTTTGAAAAACTGCCACCTGCGTCCCAATTATGGCGCTACCATTGGGTGGGTAGAGGATAATTACCCGATGTTGTCTGACGAGGAGTTATTGGCTTTGTTTGAGCGAAATGGTATTATACCTACTGATTTTTTTGACAGTAACACGCAGCCCTATTGTAATATGATAGGCGAACCTGTAAGTAATACAGATAGCATCATGCAAGCAGCAGAGCAGTTGCCCGATTTTTCTATTGGGCAGCAGGATAATGGTAAAACCACACTCATACGGAAAGTGGTTAATTGGCTTACCCGAAAAAATTGAACAGATGAAAAGTTGTAAAGCAGTATGGGTCTTTTTTTTGCTTGGGTTAATGATTGCCTGCAATATAGAGCAGCCCGAAAACCAAACCATTTATTTACCTCCTCCACCTTCTGCAGAGCCGGAAATGGTTATTCATGATGGCGCTTTTTATATGGCAGGTAAGCATAAGGAAAAAGATATGCGCATGAAAGTAGTGGTGGAAAAAGGCAATGTAGAGGCAACCTATTATTATGTTGGCTTGCCCGAAGAATATACCATTAAGGGTAATATCAGCCATTTGCCCGATACCCCCCCGTTGCAGGTTTTAAGGGCAAACAGGGTAGTAGCAAAGGTAACATGGGTAACTAAACCAAATGGCGAAGCTACTTTGTTTATGACCCCTGCCGATAGCAATGAAGTAGATACTATTTACATTGCTCGTACAAACAACACAAATAGCTATTAACCCAATAAGTAGGTGTATTTTTACGCCGCAAAAGCAAGTGTAATGAACGGACTTTTTATTAATCCCGATTTGCAAAAGGAAATAGAAGAAAAAGGTTTTTTACCTCTTCCCTTTTTTACGGCAAATGAACTGGCAAAAGCAAATAAACTATACCAAGAACTGCACCCCGACGGCACACCGCCCCAAATGCGAAATGGCATACACATGACCTATTGGTGTTCAGATAGGGAATATAAGGTGTACATAAAAGAACAACTTTTGCAAATTGTAACTCCGGCAGCAAATCGTCTTTTTACCCATTTCAGGTGTGTAAACCCTGTGTTTATAGTTAAAATAGGCGATGTTAATACCACTTTTCCAATTCATCAAGATTGGAGTATTGTAGATGAAACCCAATATCAGGCTTATAATGTTTGGATACCTTTACATGATGTAAATGAACACAACGGAGGATTGTGGATGGTAAAAGGTAGCCATAAATTAGCCAACTATGTGCGGGGTGCCGGGGTTTTATTTCCCGATTTAAGCTCCATAGAGGAATATATTAAGCCAATTATTACACCTGTGCCTTTAAAAGCAGGAGATGCAGTATTTTTTTATCATAGAACTATACACGGCTCGCCCCCTAACTTAACCGCATCACCGCGTATAGCAGTTTCTTTTTCAGTTTTACCCAAAGAAGTGTCCTTGCAAATTTACTTTCAGAAAAATGAGGAGAGCGAATTAGAAGCGTATGAGGTAGAGGATAATTTTATATATAATTATGAAAATGTAAGAGATGATACGCCAAATATACCACCAATTGGAAACAGGGTAAAAGTTTTAAAGGGGCTTTCGGCGCAGGTAATTACACTTGAAGTGTTTATGAAAGCATACTATGGTCAAAATTGGGAAAGTAGAGAGAGCGGCGGAAAAGCGGGTAAGAATATTATTGCATTGATAAAAAAATGGCTAAACCTTAACTTGCTCGGTAATCCACAATAATCTGGGACGAATAGGTACGTTTAAGCTACTCCATGGTTTATTTACTTCCCATTGGCTTAAGTGAATGCGAAACATACCTAATACAGGTGTTTCATAATACTTTTGGTGATTTTCTGCAACAACAACGTTGTAAGAAAAAAGCCCGTGGTTAAAAAAATTTGCCGGAAATAAACACGTAACTTTGTAAAGACCTGCTTCCATTTTAGCATCGGGTGCATATTTATCTTCATGAATAGCTTCCGAATCGCTTAAAATGCGGTTGCCGCTAACTTCATAGATATTTATCATAAAACTTAATGCATTGTGTTGTATTTTTTTCTCGCAATATAAAGAGAGGGTAAATGAATTATTTGTAAAAATTAGGTCAAATGCTCCAACCGGGTTTACCTTAAAATTGCTTAATACAAACCCATCATACTCAAGGCGATCCGGAAAATTGTTATTGGCAACTATTTGACTAATATAGGTATCAATTACCTCAGTTGGTGTGCCTTGTGCCGTTATTACACCATGGCTAAGCAGCAAGCATCGGTTGCAAATAGTTTTTACCTCTTGCAAATTGTGGCTCACAAAAATGAGCGAAATGGAATTGCTGCTCAGTAGTTCGCCTATTTTTTTGTAGCATTTTTGGGTAAACGCCCAGTCGCCCACACTCAATACCTCGTCTATCAGCAAGATATTGGCACACAAAGAAACAGCTATGGAAAAAGCAAGCCGTAGGTACATGCCGCTGGAGTAGGTTTTAACCGGCTGTAAGATGGCTGGTTCCAATTCGCTAAATTCAATAATCTCATGGTATTTTAGCGCAATTTCTTTTTTGGTTAAGCCAAGCAGCGCTCCACTTAAATATATATTGTCCTTTCCCGATAAATCGGGGTGAAACCCTGCGCCTATTTCAATAATGGAAAACGGTTTTTCATAAAAAACAGCTTGTCCGGAGGTAGGGCTTATAATTTGGCTGAGAATTTTGAGCAAGGTTGTTTTACCCGAGCCGTTTTTACCAATTACCCCTAATGCATCTCCTTTATGTAGCGTAAAGCTTACATTTTTGATGGCATACTGATTGGGAGCATAAGATTTGCTTAAATTATTGACCTCTAAAATGGTTAAACTGTTTTCGCTCATTGGATACTTTAATTTATATTGAATGTTTATTGCTCGCAAGCCTATTGGTTAAGGCTATTTTAGAACCATATACAAATAAAAAGCCAATAATTCCTAAAAGTATAATAAATTTGAATGTTGGAGATAGGGCAAGTGTGTTAAACATATTTTTTTGGTAAAGGCTAATAAAGCGCTCTTTTGTTAAATGGGGCATAGAGTTAGCAATAGTTTTTATTTTATTTAACCTCTGTGGCGCTTCCTCCGGGTTATAGTTAAAAAAGAAATCAACGTTAGATTGGTAAATATCTATATTGTTTTTGTTGCCAACACAGTAAATCATGGGTGTATTGTTTGGGATTACTCCAAAAGCAATGGCAATTCTTATGTTGTTAGATTGGTTGATAGGAGAGGAATGTACTAATCGATGGTCATAAATAAGCGCCTCACCTGCTTTTATATAAAGCGGTGTCATGTATTGTTCGGCTAAATCATAAAGACCGTCCATTATAGAGGGGATATTGTAGCCTCTGTATGTTTTAGCAAAATGAGTGTGACTTTTTTCCAGAATGTACATTCCTCCATTGTATGGTGATGTATCTACAAGCGGTACCCACACATTAAAAGATCGGGCTTTGGTTTCATCTACCAATGTCCAGTCTTGATGTGGCAATAGTATTCCTTTTTGTCCGGGTGTTTTAACAATATAACTGCCGCCGAGCGCAGTGCAGTTAATGAAATTGTTATTTATGTGTGGGGTAAATGTGTTAGCTATTATAGAGCTTATTTCCTTTCTTATATGTAGGTTTGCATTGTGTGAAGTAGCATATAAGCCTTCGGGAGTATGTGCGTGGTATTTTTTATAAGTATATGTGAGGTGTTCAATTTCTGATTGATTTAAGAAGGGAATAATGATGTAACCATTATTTATAAGCTGTTGATTATCAGCTAAATTTTTTAAATAATGCTCTTCTATGGTGCGCATAAAGCAAATGGCAATTGAGGTGTTTTTAGTGAATATGTGTTTATTTTTTGTATAATGAGATTATTTTCTTCCACCATGATTTTTGGGTAGGGGCACATGCAGGGGGGACATTACTTGAATAGCCGGCCGCCTCTTTAGTGGCAATAATACTACTTTTTAACTGCTCATTGGTAAGAGTAGGCGTATTATACGATTTATACCCAATGCTTTTTCCTGTTTTAGGTCTATCAAAAATATCTTGGTGGAAGTTATCAAATTGGAGTAAAAAATCGGGTTCTTGTTCAAAAACCTCAATTTGAGCTTGGGGTGCATTGGGGTCTTTAAAGTAAAACAAGAGTTGTGCATTTTTACTTATGACACCGGCGGTAATAGCAATACGTATTTTATCGGTTAGGTTTGGCGGCGAGTAGTGAATTAAGCTATGGTTTATTATAATAGCTGTACCTGCGGGCACGTTTATAGGTACTAGTTCTTTAAGTACTAGGTCTTCTTTACCTGTAAAAAAGAAAGGGAGTGTAGGAGCGCGTAGGGTTTCAGCTATAAGATGGCTACCGGGCAATACAAACAAAGTGCCATTTTGTTCGTTTGTATCAATAAGTGGCACCCAAACATTTATAGCATAGTATTTTTGTTCATCTACTATTGTCCAGTCTTGATGCATCATTAACTTACTACAATTGCCGGGAGTTTTATACAAAAAAGCTCCACCAATGGGGGCATATTCCATAAAGTATCTTTCAAAATGGATACTAAATAGCTCGGTTATTTTCGTGCTTATATTTTTTTTGTATTCGTAATTTGATGAGTATGAGCTGGAAGCAAATACATTGTGTGGTATATCTGCATGTATTTGGTGGAAAAAGTTGGTTAATATTGATGTTTCATCGTTATTTAAAAATGGAACTACCACAAAACCCTGTTTATCAAAAAGAGCTTGCAAGTTAGGATTTTTAAAGATTGGTTCGGGCATAGCTAAAAATTTTCTTTAGTAGATGCGCTATCGGTTTTGTAGTAGTGTATGTTTTACGTAACTGATCGGCAGTAAGCAGTGGAAACTGGTAGGGAACTTTACCTATGCTTTTACCCATTTTGGGCTTTTCCATTATATCATTCCCGAATTGTTCAAAGTTGGTAAAAAAATCGTCCGGTTGTTCAAAAAGTTCAACAAAATTGCCAAAATTGTATTTATCCCAATAAGCAGTAATAAAACGAGCATCTTTATGGGTGAGGTAGATATTGGTAACAACTCTATCTGTGTTAGTGATATTTGGGGGAGAAAAATGGATAATACTGGGGTCAAAGGCTATGGCTTGTCCTGCCTTTAAATATATTGGGTGTGCGTACTTTTTTATTAGACTTTGAACCTCCCCGTCTTGGTAAATACTTGGAATAGTTGCGCCCCTTAAAGTGGGTATTAAACGGTTGCTTTTGGGTAGAACGAACAACGTGCCGTTATGTTTGGTTAAATTGCAAAGAGGACACCAAACATTAATGCCACACCATTTTGATTCATCTACTAAAGTCATGTCCTGATGAATCCCCATTTCACTTTCATTGCCCGGTTTTTTTACTATAAAACTGCCGCATACTGTTTTGGTATTTACGAAAGTATCACCTATAATATGTTCGGCTGTTTTTCTTATTTCAGTATCAACAGTATTGCGATAATTTGTGTCTTTTGAAAAGGTACTGGGAAAAAAGCCTATTTCATTGCTGGGAGATAATTTATAGTATAATTCATATAAGGTATTAATTTGGGCAGGATTGTAAAAAGGTATTATGACAAATCCATTTTTCTCAAAATCAGATTGGTGCGATGTATTTCGAAAGAAAAGGGGGTGGTGGGTTGGAAAACGTTGATTCATTTAAATGAATTTTATGTAATGCATGTATTGGTCATCTGGTTACATTGTATCCACTATTGCGGATTCTCTTTTGCAAAAGTAATACAAACCCGATACAAACAACAACACAATGAACATAAAGGAGAAAAGGTAATAAACAGAAGGAGGAGGATCGTTGAATAATGCCCAGCGGAAACCGGCTAAAATGCCCGATAGTGGGTTGCCATATAGTAACCACTTAAATCCATCGGGCAAGATAGACACGGGGTAAAATACGGGGGTTAACCACATTCCCATATTCAAAACAAGCGGTATGATATGTAATAAATCTCGCTTATAGGCGCTTATAACACAAAGCCACAAACCAATGCCCAATCCTGCCGCTATGGTTAGCAAAACAAAAACGGGCAGCAGCAAAATGGGCAAACCCACCGGTATTTTAAAATAAACAATAGTTAGCCCCAACATAAACAAAGCCGCCGTAAATTCCCAAAAAACCAATAACCCTTTGGAAAGCGGTATAATAAGCTTAGGGAAGTAGATTTTTTTTACCAACTCAGCCGATTTGAGCAGGGCAGCGCTGCTTTCTTGTACAAGTGCAGTAAAAAGTTGCCAGCAGATAATGCCGCTAAAGGCAAACAGTACATAGGGTATATTGCCGGTAGTGATGTTTAAAATATGCCCAAAGAAAAGTGTATAAATAACAAGTTGTATTAATGGCTGGGCAAATACCCACATAAGACCCAGCAGGGTTTGGGCATATTTTACTTTTACATCGCGGTAGGTAAGGGCGGTTATCAATGCCTTGTAAGCGTAGGTATCGAGCAGATACCGGGTAAAAGGTTTGGGCTTGGAGTTGATGATTAGAACAGGGGAAGAGGGCATTTCTTGTGTGGCGGTTTCGGGGGTACAATTAGTCTTAAAGGTATAACACCTGCAAAAGTAATGCTAAAATAGGATACATGACATGATATTTGTAGCTCATTTAGATATTGTGGGCGCACTAAATATAAATAAATTTCTGCAAAATTTCTGTAAAATTTCTGTAAAATTTTCTGAAATTTCAAGAAAATGATTGTCTGAATAAAAAAATTATTGTCCGATTATGGGCAAAATAAATTAGATTAATAATTAAGTAGAAAAAAATAAAATCTGATTAGCCTTTATGAATAAGGGTTTTAGTTTTTGTTGTTTATTTGTTTAATTGGTTTTGTTTGTTTTTCAGAAAATCTAAAAATGGTTAATTAAATGCAATAGTAAACATATTTTGAAAAAATGGCGATTCAAGGTGGTGAAAATTTTACTATTTTTGTGCTGAAAATTTCTAACAAATTTCTGTAAAATTCTCTAAACGAAAAACTATGAAGAAGTTAGTCTTACTTTTTGCTTTAGTGGCTTTTGCCGCTACCGGCGCTTTTGCGCAAACTGTTAACCCCGCCGATGTATGCCCGGGCAATAATGCTCCGGCAGTAACAAGCGGCGCTTTTACCATTAACGTAGTAGGTACCGCCACTGGCGCGCCCTTGGCATTTGCTTCATCGGGCACCAACGACGAAGGCGTTTGCGGTTTGGTAACCGTAGAGTACCATGGTGGTGTAGAGGTTAGTTGTAATGGCGCTTCTAACGGTTCTATTACCGTAAACATTACCGGTGGTAACTTCCCCTATCGTTACACCCTTTACAGTTCAAGCACCAGCGCTACCGGCGGTTTTACCCAACATGCACAGGCAGTAGTTAATACTACCAGCAATACCTTTACCGGCTTGCCCGGCGATACATGGTATTATGTAACCGTTGAGCAAACCAACGGTACTGCCGGCAATTATGGCTGTTTAATTGCCACAAACATGCCTGCTCAGGCTTGTAATGCTCAAGCTATCTACTTAGACCAACCCGAAAAAGTTACTGCTACTTATTGCCAAGTTCCCGACTACTGCCAAGATAATACTGCCAGTGTAACGCTTAACATTCAGGGTGGTGTGCAGTTCTATACCGTAACTTGGAATGCCGGTACTTCTTCTACCACCTCCTTACTTGCACAACCCGGCGCTGCTGCCTACTCCACTACTCCCTTTGGTGGCGCTGCTTCCGGCATAACCGGTCAGGCAAGCCCTGCCAGCACAGTGGGTGCTGCCGGACAAGCTCCTACCGCCGGTATAACCGCATCAGACAACGGCGCAAGCGGTCAAGACCACGATGCTTATGATAATGCACAGACCGTAACCATTACCGGCTTAACGGGTAACTATCCTTACACCTTCACCATTACCGATGCCAACGGTTGTGTGGTAGAAAACCCCTAATACGAAACGGATAACTTTTTCTTGAAACAAGATAATGAGCGGCAGATACCCAAATGTCTGCCGCTCATTAAAAATGGAAGAGCATTGCAAATGAAGTTTGCCATAGTTAATTGGATTAGTATTTTAATAGGATTTTTGGCATTTTTTCAATTTGCCAATACCTTAAACTATGGCTATGTGTGGGATGATGTAATAGTGGTAGAAAAAAATGAAAAAATTAAAAATGGGCTAAATAATATATCGGTATTGTGGCAGAGAAATAAATCTAACGAGTTGAGCGATCAATATGGCTTTAGGCCTATACCGCTAATGAGTTATGCTCTGGAAGTAGCATTATGGGGCTTGCGTCCACAAAGGAGCCACCTCATCAATGTGCTTTTATATGCAACTTTATGTATCATCATGTACCACGCCTTAAATTGGGTTGTAGATAATCGTTTTTTATCCTTGTTAAGCACAGTCTTTTTTATGGTGCATCCTCTGCACTCAGAAGTAGTAGCTAATATAAAGAGTAGAGATGAAATTCTTGCATTACTATTTGCTATGTTGGCTGTAACGGTTATGCTCAAATACGTTAATGTCAGTTACATAACGGCACTATTTGCAACATCGGCATTTTTTTTCTTAGGCTTGTTATCTAAGGAGAGCAATGTAATTTTTGCAATAATAATACCGGTTGCCTTAATATGGTTTTCTAAGCTACCCATTTCAAAGATATTGATAACAGCTTTAACGCTTTCTTTGATTGCAGCGTCAATTATACCCGGTACAATGCTGTTTAAAGCATTATTGGTTCCGGCGGTACTGCTGTTTTGTAGTTTGTTGTATGGACTTTATCAACTGATGAACAGCCCCAATACTCCTTTTTCAAAATACTTACCTCTTTCCTTGGGGTTGTTGTTTGGGGTGTTGATAGGTGGTTATGCTTGGTATGCAACCAATTATTTGCCCTTTTTGACCTCAGAGCAAATAGCCGCAGCGCCTATAAACATCATTGCCGACGATGCAGAAGGTTTATATTTGGAAGATAAAGTATTAGGTAACGCGTTATTTGGATTACCATCGGGCTCATATATTCAAATATCTGCCAATTCATTCTTAATTCTTGGTGAGTATCTAAAAGGGTTTCTTTTCCCTTTTTCGCAGTGTTATTACTATGGTTTTAACCATATCCCACTTGCTTACTGGAATAATTGGGAAGTATTGTTTGCTGCTTTTTTGCACATTGTTCTTTTTGCCGGTGCAATTTACCTCATTCCCCGATTTAAGGAACTTAGCTTTGCCCTTATTTTTTATTTAGTAGCAATAGCGCCCTACACCCAGCTTGCCAAAGTTTTAGACGATTTTATGGCAGACCGGTTTATGTTTGTGCCATCGCTGGCTTTGTGCTTGGCAGTTGCGCTTATTCTTTGGCGATATGGTAAACTTGTTCATTTTTTTGAGTTGGTTAAAACAAAGCACGGCGCTAAAAATAGCGCTGGTATTACTGCCTACATATCCATAGTGTTCTTGCTGTTTGTTCTGCCTTCATTTTCCTATCAAACATACAGCCGTAATAAAGTATGGCAGGATAACTTTACCTTGGTTAGCTCCGATTTGCCTAAATTACAAAACAGTTCAAGAGCCCATTACTATTACGCCAATGAGTGTTTTAATAAATACCTCACAGAAAAAAATGCTCAACAAAGACTAATCTGGCAAAACAAGGTAATTGAACATTATAGTATAAGCAAATCTATACATAAAAGTGCTTATTTTGCTTATGTAGGGTTGGTTAAAGCCTACATGACTTTTTACCAGTCAGATAAAGCCATAGCAGTATTAAACGAAATGCTGAGGCTTTACCCTCATTTAGCGCTCACGCATTACTATATGGGGCATTACCATTTTAGGCTTCAAGACTATGAAGCCGCCATACCTCATTTAGAAAAGGCACACCAAATGCGACCCAAACTCAGGGAAACCATTTCTGATTTGGCTTGGTCATATCACAACGTTGGGAGAACCGATGAGGCAATACAAGCGCTCAAAAATACCATCTTATTAATTCCCGATTTTATGAGCAGCTACGGAAATCTCAGCGCCATTTACTACGAAATAGGCGATTTTGACAATGCCACACGCACACTTGAACAGGCGCTAACCATTGACCCATTTGGAGAACCCATTTACGATATGCTTATCTACCAACATCAACAACAAGGCAACACAGAAACCGCTCAAAAATATCTTAAAGAAGCACAACAAAAAGGACTCTTAAAGAATAGGTAAACCAATTTAAATTCATCATCCAACCACAGCCTTTGAGATATTGACCAACGAGGTGGCGAAAGGCTGGAACAATAAAAAGTAAGGAAGCTGTGTATATGAAGCAGAATTACAACTTAAAAATGTTAGGTAACACGGTTTTGCCATGCACTGTGCGTTTAAACCGTTTGTTTGGTATTGGTAAATATGTAACAGCTCTTATTGTGTTCATATTTGCACTCATGCCTTTTTCAATGCAAAAAGCATGGGGGCAGTGTGCTAATGATAATGCTTATCAAGCAGACGCGCCTGATTTTTGTGTACTCGGTATTACATCTTCTACTGCAGGTCAGGCAAGAGCTGGTTCATATATTCGCTGGCCCGTAACCTCCGGTTTTACTTATCAGTTTTCGCATTGTGCAGGAGGTTTTGATTCTCAAATTACGTTGTATAACGATGCAGGCGGTGGATCATTGGCTTACAATGATGATAATGGACCTGCTTGTACAGGCACTCGGGCATCAGTAAATTGGACAGCTTCATTTACCGGTCTTGTAAGGGTAGTTACTGACCAATTTAATTGTGTCGCATCAGGTGCATTAACGCCGCTTGCTGTTACTATTACAGCAGGTTTTAAAGCCGGTACCAACACTTCAATTCCAATTGAAGTGGGTACACTTTCGGGCTGTGCTAATTATTCCAATACGCAAAACAACGGAAATTGTTTTTTCAACAGTTATGCCGGTCAATCCAGTCCCGATATATTTTACCGATTTACCCTTAACAACACCGCTACGGTTAATCTTTCACATTGTGGCTCTGGTTTTGATACATACATGCACTTGCTTAATAGTGGCGGGGGTAGTATTACGCTTAATGATGACAACGGACCTTTATGTAGTGGAGCAGCAGCTTCTATCCAAACAACACTTGCAGCAGGTACTTATTTTGTAGTTTCAGAAGGATTTAGCTCAAATACAGGAAATATAAATACACAAATAGCCATACAACCTCCTACGGGTGGAAGTATATCGGGTGCCACAACGGTGTGTGCAGGGCAATCATACACCTACTCTGTTAGTGGTGTTAGTCACCATGTTCATGATTACCAATGGTCGGTACCGGCAGGAGCTACTATTACCGCCGGACAAGGCACTGCTACCATTACCGTTACATGGGGAAGTACCAGCGGGAACGTATCTGTTACTCCCAGAACTTATGGAGGCACATGTAATGGCAGTGCTATTACTTATGCTGTTACCGCCCAAAGTCCGTCGGGAAATCCCGCTAATTTTGGTTCTAATACATGGAATATTTATTCTTACTCGGGTTCAAACTTTAATGCATACTTCGGATTTGCATCTAATAGCACCAGTACCGAATTTAACCTTGGAGCATTTGGTATGGGGTTAACATCAAACCCAAGTACTCTAAGCGGATATGCAGGCTGTAGTCTCCAAAACGATAATTGGAGCATCAGTGCCAAAAGACAAGGATTTCCTTGCGGGGTGTACAATGTTATTGGACGAGGGCACGACGATGCTGTACAAGTGTTTATTGATTTTGATGGCAACGGCACCTTCGATTTTACTTCAACCAATTTTACTTGTTGCAACCAACCCGGTTTTGTAAATCAAACCTTATGGACCGGCACACTCACCAGTGCATCGCGTGTGCAGGTCGATCTTAGTGAGGGCGGGGGCGATGCTTTTGTAGATATAGATTTTACCCTCATTACTCCTACCCTCAATGCAGGCTCTGTAGGCTCAAATGCAACTATATGTTCGGGTGGTGATTTAGGCGCTTTTTCTAATATTACTTCAGCTTCTGGCGGAACAACCGGATTTACCGGTGGCGGAAGCATAACCTACCAATGGCAAAGTTCACCTAATAACAGTACATGGACAAATATATCGGGTGCTACCGGCGCTACTTATGACCCGCCTGCCCTTACAGCTACTACGTATTACCGTCGTGTAGCAAGCGATGCCTGTAGCTCGGTAAACTCAAACGTCATCACTATTACCGTAGTCCCCGACCCCGCCATCTCCGTTTCGGGCGCTACCACTATCTGCAACGACGGTTTTTCTTCGGCTAACCTTACGGCTACCATTACCAATGGCACCGGCTGCCAACCGCAATGGCAAATCAGTACCGATAACGCAACCTTTACCGATATTCCCGGAGCAACAAGTACTTCCTATAATACAGGCGCTTTAACCGCCACCCGATACTACCGTGCCCGAACCATTAACTGTGGTACGGGGTGTGATATTGCTACCTCATCAAGTCTTACGGTTACAGTAACCCAGCCGCCGGGCAACCCCACTGTTTATGGCACAAATACGTGGAACATTTATGCCTATAATGGCTTCAGTTTTGGCAGTTATTTAGGTTTTGCCACCAACTCCACCACTGCCGAGTTCAATATTGGAACTTTTGGTATGGGTGCTGCCTCCACTCCTTCTGCTTTATCGGGTTATTCCGGTTGTGCTACCCAAAGTACCGATAACTGGAGTTTTTCTGCCAAAAGGCAAGGATTTCCTTGTGGTGTTTACAACCTCAACCTAATAGGGTATGATGACAATTACTCTCTTAGCATAGATTGGGACGGCAACGGTACAGTTGATTTTAATACATCGGGTACTTGCTGCAACAATGGATTGGGTACTAAATGGACTGGCACACTTACCTCATCCTCAAGAGTTGAAATTACCTTGCAGGAAGGTGGCGGTGATGCTTTCATAGATATTGATTTTGCAAACGTTACGCCTGCAGTAACCGGCGGCACTATTGCTGGTATTGCCAATGGTGTAACCATTTGTACCGGAGGCGACCCGGGCGCTTTTACCAGCTCCGCGGCAGCAAGCGGCGGTACAGTAGGTACTACCAATGGGGGTAGTTTCTCTTACCAATGGGAGTTGAGCCTAAATGGTGGCGGCTACAGCAATGTAAGCGGCGCTACCGGTTTAACTTATGACCCGCCCGCCCTAACTACCGGCACCTACATTTATCGCCGCCGCGCTACCGACCAATGCGGCAATACGAATACCTCTAATACCATTCAGGTAAACGTAATAGCCGACCCCATAGTAACCATAACCGGCGCAGCCGATGTTTGCGTTGGCGGAAGCGTTACGCTTACTGCTAATATAACCGGCGGCTCTGGCACACCTGTTTACACTTGGCGCAGAAACGGCTCAGTAGTAGGTGGGAATACCAGCACCTATGCAACCGATAACCTATTAGGAGCAGGCTCTTACAGTTATACCGTAGAAATTACCCAAGATGCCGGTTGCAGCGCTACCTCGGCAGCCGTTAATGCCGATGTAGTAGCCGATCCCACCATTACCATAACCGGCGCTGCTAATGTATGTGTAGGCGGCAGTGTTACCCTCACAGCTAATGTAAGCGGCGGATTAGGCACGGTAAGTACTTACCAATGGCGCAGAAATGGCGTAAACGTAGGCACAAACAGCGCTACTTATACTACCGATAATACCTTAGCAGCCAATACATATAGCTACGATGTTATAGTAACCCAAACCGGCAGTGGTTGCAGCAATACCGCCACCGCCGTTAATGCAAATGTAGTAGCCGATCCCACCATTACCATAACCGGCGCAGCCAATGTATGTGTAGGCGGCAGTGTTACCCTCACAGCTAATGTAAGCGGTGGGGTGGGTACAATAAGCACTTACCAATGGCGCAGAAATGGTGTAAACGTAGGCACAAACAGCGCTACTTATACTACAGATAATACCTTAGCAGCCAATACATATAGCTATGACGTTATAGTAACCCAAACCGGCAGTGGTTGCAGCGCTACCTCGGCAGCCGTTA
>ERZ761602.2235-NODE-2235-length-31267-cov-6.730841_pt1 | contig 31267 bp, 24 predicted proteins | sample MGYA00512165_ERZ761602 | MGnify/ENA primary metagenome ERZ761602 (study PRJEB28899, sample SAMN02445085) | bioreactor sludge metagenome | biome: EBPR sludge; isolation source: Thorneside wastewater treatment plant | place: Australia: Brisbane, Thorneside...
GCCTACAAGGCCCTGGCGGAAGAGCTCGTGAAGGGCGACCGGTCCAAGGAAGATTGAATGGAAGCGAGGTCAAGCAGCCATGCCCCCTAAGCGCGGCCTCGGGCGCGGACTAGACGCGCTCATCCCCGTCTCGGAAGCCAACGGCGGCGTCAGCCAGCTGCCGATCTCCAGCATCACGCGCAACCCGCGCCAGCCGCGCACGCGCTTCGAGCCCGGCGCGCTGGAAGAACTGGCTGCCTCCATCCGCGAGCACGGCGTCTTGCAGCCGCTGGTGGTGGCCCAGACCGGCACGCCAGGCCGCTACACGCTGATCGCCGGCGAACGGCGCCTGGAAGCCTCCAAGCTGGCCGGCCTGCCCACCGTCCCGGCCCTCATCCGCGAGGCCAGCGATCTGCAATTCCTGGAGCTGGCCCTGATCGAAAACATCCAGCGCGCCGACCTGGGGCCGCTGGAGACGGCTCAAGCCTACAAGCACCTGGCCGAGGACTTCAAGCTCTCGCACGAAGACATCGCCACCCGCGTCGGCAAGAAGCGCGTCTCAGTCACCAACACGCTGCGCCTGCTCAAGCTGCCGCAGCGCATCCTGGATTCGCTCGCCAACGACCAGATCAGCGAGGGCCAGGCCCGCGCGCTGCTGGCCCTGCCCAGCGCCCAGGCGCAGCTGGCCGCCTTCAGCACCGTCATCGCCAAAGGCCTGACCGTCCGGCAGACCGAGGAGCTGGTGCGCCGCCTGCAGGGCCAGAAGGAGACCCGCCCGGCCAAGCCGCGCCGCGCCGACGCCGAGTCCGAGGCGCTGGCCGCCCGCTTCCGCGACTCGCTGGGCACCAAGGTGACCCTGGCGCGCGGCCGCAAGGGCGGCACGCTGACGATACACTTCTACTCGGACGAAGAGCTCAACGCCATCACCGCGGCCATCCTGGGCGAATAACCCTCCGCCTCAGCCGGGCCGCGCCCCGGAGGCTGGCCATGGCCCGACGCCCTGACCGCGACGACCTGTTCGAATGGTCGGTCAGCGAAGACGCCTTTGAGCGCGCGGCGCCGGCCGCCGAAACGCCGTCCCGCGCGCCAGTCTCGGCGGACCAGCCCACGCCCCACCCCGCCCGCCGCGCGCGGCCGGCCGCTCTGCTCCTGTTCGGCGCTCTCGTCGGCGTGCTGGCCGCGCTCGGCCTCGGCCTGCTCTGGCAGGAATACCAACTGACCGAAGAACTCAAGCGCGTCGTCGCCGCCGAAGACCAGGCCGCCCTGGCCGGCGATCTGGCAACGCTGACCGCGCTCACCGACCCGGATGACCGCCTCTGGTTCAGCGGCCAGCCGTATGGCGCCGGCGCCTTCCCGCTCAGCCGGACCGCCCCGCGCCCGCATAGCTTTGCCTGGCCGCTCGGGCGGGCCGGCGAAGTGCGCGCTGTGGAGCGGCTGGACCGGGACCTGATGCGCGTGGACGTCGTCCGCGCGTACTCGGCGATCGAGCGCTATGGCTTCCCGGCTGAGACCTACGTGCTGCCGCAGTTCTACCGCCGCCGCCCCGACGGCTGGAAGCGCGCCCGCCCGCCGGCCAGCTTCTGGGGTGCAGTGCAGACCCGGTCCGGCGCTCGGCTGGATTGGACTTATTCAGCCGTCGACGCGGAACTCGTCGCTGAGCTGGCGTCCGAGTTGGAGACGCTTACAGCCGAGGCCTGCGCGGCCTTCGCGTGCCCAGACGAGGCCCGCTTCGCCATCTGGCTGGACCCCGACGGCGCGGACGACGTCGGCAGTCCCACGTCCGTCATGGTATCGCGGCTGCTCGGCCTGCGTCTCTCGGCCGAGCGCCTGAGGCTGCCCTCACCGCATGCCGCCGGCCTCCCCGCCGATGACGCCTCCCGCCAGGCTTTCCAGAGCGCGACGGCCGTGCGACTGCTCAGCCACATCCTCATCCAGATCGGTCCCACCTACGGCGGCGCGCGGCGCAATCCGTTCCTGTTCGCCCTGGCCGCGCGCACGGCGGCGCATCTGGGCGTAGACCTGCCGGCGGCCGCGCACAGCTTGGTGCCAGAACCCGCGCTGACCGCTCAGGCCGTTTGGGAGACGCGCTTATCTTTTCAAGGGACGGGCTACGATTTTGACCGGGTCTACCAGCCGGCCCTGATCTTGCTCAACCGGGTCCTGCGCGGCCGGCCCGCCGAGGCCGAAGCCAGGCTCTTCCAGGCCCTAAAGACGGCCGCCGACCCGGCCGAATGGCTGGCGCAGGGTCTGGCGCTCACCACCGACGAGGCGCGCGCCCGCTGGGCCGCCGCCGAAGCGCCGCTCGCCGTGGACGTGAACGTCGATGCGCCCGAAGCCTACGCCCTGCAATGCGATGGCCAGCGTCTGACGCTCTGGTCGCCTGGCCCGGCGGCTCCCGTCGCCGTGCTCCCCGATTGGGTGCCGGCCGCCACGCCGCTGGCCTGGTCGCCGGACGGCCAACGCCTGCTGATCGACGTTGCCAACCAACAACAGGCCGTGGTCGATCTCGCGAGCAAGCGGCTGCTGTGGCTGCCGGGCAGCACCAACTGGCCGCGCGCTCAATGGCTGAATGCCACGCAGTTGGCCTATGTGGCGATGCCGATCATCAACTGGGCCCTGGGACTGCGCGAGGCGCCGAGCCTGGTCTACTTCGACACGGCTCATCCTGACAACGCCCGGCCGACGATCTCGGGCCTTGGGCAATACGTTCGCTCGCCAGACGGAATCTGGGCCGTGGTCAGCAACTCGCTCGACGTCTCCAGCCGGAGCTGGCTCGGCCTGATACCGGCGCAGGGCGGGTCGGTGCGCTGGCTCGATTGGGGCGGCCAGCCGGCCTGGGCACCGGACAGCCGCGCGCTGGCCTACTACTCGGGGGCTGGCAGCGCCGCACTCAGAGTGGCCGAGGTGGCCGGCGGCGAGCCGCGCCTCGTGCTGCCGGCGGAGGCGCTCCAGGCACTATCGCCGGTTCCGGCCCTGCCCATCGACCTGGTGGAGCCGGCCTGGCTGCCGGACGGGCGCCTGCTTTTTAAGGCCACGTCCTACGGCAATCTCGGGCCGGCCGTCTGGCTCGGCCTGGTCAACGCCGATGGCTCCGGCCTCACGCCGCTCTGGTCCCATCCGGCCGCCGCCGCCGGGTTGGCCGGCTTCTCGGCGGACGGTCGCTACCTGGCCCTGGTCGTCTATCGCGGCGCCGCCCATCACACGCTGGTGCTGGACCTGGACACCGGTGCCACAGTCCGCGAGTTGTCCGGGTTTGCGCCCACCTGGGGCGGTACGCTGGGCCAAGCCGCGGCCTGGGGACTGGACGGCCGCCAGCTGCAGGTGAACGACGGCGCCCATCTCTTCTGGATTGACGTGGACGCCCTGCCCGCGGGCCAGCCACAGCCGGCGCCTCTGCCTTGCCCCGTAGCCGTCGCCAACCCGCAACCCTGAGCGTCGGTGCCCGCAGCACGGCCGGCGCCCTGCGCTATAATCGCCCTATTCCACTCTGAGGAGCTGTGCGACCGCTATGGCTAAGAAAGGCCGGGTCTTTTCCGGTGCCCGCCCCACCGGACGACAACACCTGGGCAACTACCTGGGCGCCATCAAGAACTACGTCGCCCTGCAGGACGACTACGACTGCGTCTACTGCATTGTCGATCTGCATGCGCTGACCACGCTGGACGACACCGAGAACCTGCGCCACAACACGGCCGAGATGGCCCTGGACTGGCTGGCCGCCGGCATCCGCCCGGCCGAGACGATCATGTTCGTGCAGAGCCACGTGCCGCAGGTCACCGAGCTGCACACCATCCTGAGCATGTTCACGCCGCTCGGCAAGCTCACTGACCTGCCCACCTTCAAGGAGAAGGTCGCTCAGCAGCCGCACAACGTCAACTACGGCCTGGTGGGCTACCCGGTGCTGATGGCCGCCGACATCACCCTCTACAAAGCAGACACCGTGCCGGTGGGCGTGGACCAGGCCTCGCACCTGGAGTTCACGCGCGAGATCGTGCGCACCTTCAACTACCGCACCGGCAAGCCGGTGTTGATCGAGCCGCAGATGAAGAACACCGAATACCCCAAGGTGCTCGGCACCGACGGCCAGCAGAAGATGGGCAAGAGCCTGAACAACCACATCGAGCTGGCCGCCACGCCCGAGGAGACCCAGCAGCGCGTGATGACGATGGTCACCGACCCGCAGCGCCAGCGCCGCAGCGACCCCGGCCGGCCCGAGGTCTGCAACGTCTTCAACCTGCACAAGACCTTCTCGCCCGGCGACCTGCCCATGATCGACACCGAGTGCCGCCGCGCCGGCATCGGCTGCGTCGACTGCAAAAAGCTGCTGGCTAAGAACATCAACGGCCACCTGGAGCCCTTCCGCGAGAGGCGCGCCGCGCTGGCCCAGGACCCGCAGGCGGTGTGGGACACGTTGGCTGACGGCGCCCAGCGCGCCCGCCGCCTCGCCGAGCAGACCATGGCCGAGGTCAAAGACGCAATTGGGTTGCCCTAGTCTCCGGTTTCCGGTCTCGAGTCCCCGGTTGTGGGCGTTTCTCTTGGAGATTAGAGACTAGAGATCGTTGCGGGAGATTGAGATGGACATCGCCCTCGCCGCCGAGAAGGCCTACCACCTTGTGCCGCAGGTGACGCTCGAAGTCGCCCGCGACCGCATTGAGCAGAAGAAGACCAACCTGGTAGCCGGCACGGTCGGCGCCCTGCTCTCCCGTCCCAAACCGGACGAGATCCAATTGGCGGCGGTGGAGAGCCGGCTGGAGGCCTTCTGGCAGGTGACTGTGGCCGGACGGACGGTTTACGACCGCAGCCGCACCTACACCGTGCCGGTGGGCGGCCCGGACGTCGTCCGGGTCACGGTCTTCGGCCAGGAGGTAGTGGTGGACCCCAAAGCCAAGGGCGGCCCGGCCCTGACGCTGGCCGGCGTCGAGCACTGCGTCCAGGAACTGCGCGTCACGCAGAGCTTCGACGGGATGACCGGCGAAAAGGCCGATTTCGCCCGATACCTTAACTTCTCCAAGACCGAGATCGCCGATCTGGGCACGTTCGCGCCCGAGGGCACGCTGGTGGTGCCGCCCCAGGTGCGCGCCACCGCCGTCGTCCGCCAGGTGGTGGCCGAGGTCGTCCGGCCGGTGCAGAACGCCCAGGTCATCCACGAAGAACGCGTCGACGTCGAGACCATCGACCTCAATTTCCGGCCGGTCTACGCGTTTGAGTACGAGTGGGCGGCCAAGAACAAGCGCGCCATCATCGAGTTCGACGCCCTCAGCGGCGACATGCGCAGCGGCGGCAAGAAGTGGAGCGACCAGTTCAAGTCGCTGACCGGCATGGTCACGCGCGACCTGGTCTTCGACGTGACCGCCGACGCGATCGGCATGATCGTGCCGGGCGGCGGCATCGCCGTCAAGCTCGTCAAGGCCGTCGTCGACCGCGGCAAGTAGCCGCCCGCATGAAGTGCGTGCTCCAGCGCGTTAAGTTCGGCGCCGTCGACATCGCCGGCGAACGCGTCGCCGCCATCGGACCCGGCCTGGTGATCCTGGTGGGCGCGCGGGTCGGGGATACCGCCGCCCAGGCGGACTGGCTGGCCGAGAAAGTCGCCCAACTGCGCATCTTCGAGGACGAGGCCGGCAAGCTCAACCGCTCCCTGTTGGAGACCGGCGGCCACGCCCTGGTCGTCTCCCAATTCACCCTGTACGCCGACGCCCAGAAGGGCCGGCGCCCGTCCTTCACCGATGCCGCCCCGCCCGACCAGGCCGAGCCTTTGCTCGCGCGCTTCGCCGAGCAGCTCCAACGGCACGGCGTGCCCGTGCAGACCGGGCGCTTCCGCGCCGAGATGCAGGTGACCATCCACAACGACGGCCCGGTGACGATCATCCTGGAACGCTGACATGGCGCTGCTGCTCGAACATGCCACGCTCATCGACGGCACCGGCCGCCCGCCCCAGCGCGACACGCTCGTGGTGGTGCGCGGCGACCAGATCGCCTACGTGGGGCCGGCGGCCGCCTGGACGCAGCCGCCCGACGAGCCGGCCACACGCCTGGACCTGACCGGCCGTTATCTGCTGCCCGGCCTGATCGATTGCCACGTCCACCTGGCCTGCGAATGCCTGCCGGACAGCACGCTGCAAGGCCCGCTCGGCTGGACCACGCTCGTCATGCTGCGCCACGCCCAGAACACGCTGGCGGCCGGCTTCACCACCGTGCGCGATGTGGGCGGCCGGCACTTCCTGGAGTTCTCGCTGCGCCGCGCGCTGGAGGCCGGCTGGTTCGCGGGGCCGCGCCTGCAGTTGGCCGGCCAGCTGCTCTCCATCACGTCCGCCGGCAGCGAGTGGTACGACGGCATGTACCGCGAAGCCGACGGGCCGGACGAGGTCCGCAAGGCGGCGCGCGAACAACTCAAGGCCGGCGCCGATCTGATCAAGGTGCTGGCGACCGGGGCCATCCTGACGCCGGGTGAGCAGCCCGGCGCTGTGCAGTTCGGATTGGACGAGTTACGCGCGGCCGTGGAGGAGGCCGAGAAGGTCGGCAAGATCGTGGCCGCGCACGCCCACGGCGTGCAGGGCATCCGCAACGCCATCCAGGCCGGCGCCCGCACCCTCGAGCACGGCACCTATCTGCATCAGGACCCGCGCGTCATGGAGACGATGGCCGAGCGCGGCGTCTTCCTGATCCCCACGCTCAAGGCCGGCTTCGACGTGATTCAGGGCGACCGGCCCGGCATCCCGCATTGGATCAGGGAGAAGTCCAAGGCCGCCCAGGCGGACGCCCTGCTCAGCGTGCGCCGCGCGCTGGAGATGGGCGTGCCGATCGCCCTGGGCACCGACGCCGCCACGCCCTACAACTTCCACGGCGAGAACGCGCTGGAGCTGGTCTACATGGCCGAGGCCGGCCTCTCGCCCATGCAGGCCATCGTCGCCGCCACGCGCAACGCCGCCCAGGCGTTGGGCTGGGCCGACCGCTTGGGCACGGTGGAGGCCGGCAAGCTGGCCGACCTGCTCGTGGTCAAGCGCGATCCACTGGCGGACCTGCGCTCATTGGCGGATCGAGGCAATATCGAGTTGGTGCTGCAAGGGGGTCAGGTGGTGGCGCGCGAGTACGCCGACGCGCGCGGCCTGCCGGAGGCCGCCCTGGCCGGCGCCTGGATCTGCTGCGGTCTGCCGGCTAAGGCGTGAGGTCGGCCAGGCCGTCCGGCTGACGCCACAAGACCGCGTCCAGCTGCACGGCCGCGGCGCCGTCGGCCAGCCGGGCGCGCACCAAGTCGCCGGAGAAGAGGCCGCCGGCCGCGATGACCGGCACCTCCAGCGCCTGCGCCAGCACAGCGCCCAGGGCCGCCCGCGCCGGCTCCGCCTGGCCCGGCCCGTAGAACCGGCCGCGCACCATCCGGCCGTCCACCTCCACAGCTTCACGCGGCGGCGCCGCGATCGTCAACGCATCCGCCCCGGACTCCACGGCCGCCCGGCTCAACGTCTCAGCCTGTGCCAGCGGCAGCCGCACCATCAGCGGCGGCCCGCCCCGCCCCGCGCGCACCACCGCGCGTAACTCGGCCTCGTCCACGTCATCGCGCAGCCCCAACTCAACGCCGCTGACGCGGTCATCGCGGTCCAGGAGTTCCAGGGCCGCCGCCACCTCGGCCGGCGTGGTGGCCGCCAGGTGGACGATGACCGGGACGCCCCGGCGCACGCAATCGCGCGCCCATTCTCGCGCAAACGTCCGCAAGCCGGCGCGCAGCCCCGGGTTGGGCAGGCCGGTGTGCACCAGGACGCCGTCCGGCAGCTCCACCACGTTCGGCGGGGCGGCCGGCGTGCGCGCCGTCCAGGTGAAGGGGTTAGTGACGAAGGCGCCGAGCGCGCCGAGGTCCACGTGGCCGCGCGCCTCGCCGGCAAAGCCGAGTGTGCCGGCCGCGTTCATGAGCGGCCGTGCCAGCGTCAGGCCGCGCTTGTGGTTGGGCGCCAGTTCGATCATAGTCGGCCGCATTATAATCCTCACGTATGGCCCCTCGTCTGGCCGCCTGGCTCGTCCGCTTGCGCCAACCCATCGTCTGGCGGCGCGCGGAGGCGGACCGCCTGACCACCATCACACTCCGCCAGTGGCCGCCGCTGGTGCTCCTCGGCGTGGCGCTGGCCTGGTACACCGCCGCGCCCACGCCCGTGGCCGCCATGAGCGTGGCCGCGCTGGGCGGGCTGCTGTTGTGCGCGTTTGTCTGGGCCGCCAACCTGGCCAGCTTCGTCAGCGCCGAACGGGCTTTGCGGCATGCGGCTATGCAGGTCGGCGACGAACTGGAAGAGGCCATCACCCTCACCAACGCCTCGCCGCTGCCGGCGCTGTGGGCCGAATTCGGCGATCACTCCGATCTGCCCGGCTACGCCCTGGCCAGCGTGCGCGCCGTCGACGGCAACAGCCAGGTGCGCTGGCGCGCCCGCGCGGTTTGCACGCGGCGCGGCCGCTTCACGCTCGGCCCCTGGGAGCTGCGGCTCGGCGACCCGCTCGGCCTCTTCCTCGTCCAACAGACCTATTTGCAGCCGCAGGAGCTGGTCGTCTATCCACCGTTGGCCGCCCTGCCGCGCCGCTTGCTGCCCCACACCCCCACGCAGGGCGACCACCGCCTGCTGCGCCAACCGCTGCCAGCCGAGACCATCAACGCCATCACCACCCGCCCCTACGTCGCCGGCGATCCGCTGCGCCGCCTGCACTGGCCCACCACAGCCCGGCGCGGCGCCTTCTTCACCAAGCTCTTTGAGCCCGAAGCGACCTCATCGGTGTGGCTGGTGGCGGACTTCGATCCGGCCGCGCACCTGGGCGACGGCGACGATTCCACGGAGGAGACGCTGGTGTTGGTGGCGGCCTCGTTGGCCGCGCAACTGCTCCAACAGGGCCTGGCGGCGGGCCTGATCGCGGCGCAGGGCGAGGCGTTGACCCTCGTGCCGCCGCGCCCCGGTCCCGCGCACCTTTGGCAGCACTTGCGCGCCCTGGCGCCGCTGCGCGCCACACCCGGCACGCTGCCGCTGAGCGGTGTCCTGCCGAAGGTGCGGTCCGTGGTGACCGCGCGTGATCTGGTGCTGGTGCTCACGCCGGCCGTGCCCGTGGAGTGGCCCACGGCCCTGCTCCAGGTGGTGCGGCGCGGCGCGCGGGCCGAGGTCATCCTGCTGGATCCGGCCTCATTTGGCGGCCACACTCCGGCCGCGAGCTGTGTGCCAATGCTGGCCGGCCTGGGCCTGGGTGTCAGCGTGATCCAGCGCGGTGAAGTCAAGGCGCTCACGGCCGTCTACGGGGCGCTGCGCCGGTGGGAGTTCCTCACCACCGGCACCGGCCGCGCGGTGGCGCTTCAGACCCCGCGCGGCGCCTCCTCCATCGAGGCGCAATGGGCGGCGTTGCAGGCCCGGCCCCGATGAGCGCGGCCGTGGAAGTCCCCGTCGATCGGCCGCCCTGGTGGCAGACGGCGGCCGCCCACGCCGTTGCCCCAGCCCTGGCGTTGGCCCTGGTCGCGATCGCGGCCTACAGCCTGGGCGCGGCCGAGTGGGTAAGCGACAGCGCCGGCTATGTGGCCGGCCTGTGGCTCGGCGCGCTCTGCGGCCTGGCGCTGGCGCTCTCGCGTTTTCGCAGCCGCTGGGCCGGCGCTTACAGCCTGGCACTGTCGCTGGCGGCCGCGGGTGAGGCGGCCGGCGGCGTCGTCAGCCCGCTGCTCAACCAGGTCGGTCAGCCTTGGCCAGACCTGGTCTGGGGCTTGCACATCCGGCTCGGGACCCTGGGGGACCGGATGGCGGACTGGGCCAGCGCCGGAGTCAGCGGCCAGATCGTGCGCGACGACGGCCTGTTCATATTTCTGCTGGCCGTGCTCATGTGGCAGGCCGGCGCCTGGCTGGCCTGGACTTTGGCGCGCCAGCAGTCGGCGTTCAACGCGGTCTGGCCGTTGGCCTTGATCCTGGCCGTCAACAACCACCTCGCCCGGCGCCCCAACGAAGAGTTCGCGGCCTTCCTGGCCGGCTGCGCCCTGCTCCTCGGGTCGTCGGCTTACCGTGCCGCGCACCAGGATTGGACGCGCCGCCAGGTCGATTATCCAGAGTCGCTCGGGCTGGAGTGGGGCCTCAGCCAGGCTCTGCTCGCCGTGATCATCGGCGTGCTCGTCATCTCCGCGCCGTTGGTGGGCACGCCGGCTGGTTGGCGGACCCTGGCCGACCTCTTCCGCGCCGCCCGCGCCGAGACGGCGGAAACGGCCTCGCGCCTGTTCGCCGACGTGAACCCGCCGCGCGCCGACGTGGCCGCGACTGCGGCGCTCACGCCGAACCTGACCACCATCAGCCAGCCCCTGCCGCGCGGCGCCGACGTGGTGATGTGGGTGTCGGTCAGTGACCCGGCGCCCCTGCCGCCGGAGAGCGGCGTACCGGAGACCCTGACGGTCCCGCAGCATTACTGGCGCAGCCAGATCTTCGCCACCTACACCGGCCAGGGTTGGCTGCCGGTGGCCGCGCCCACCGCTGCGGCCGCCGCGCTGTCGGCCGACGCGCCTCCGCCGGGCCGCTATCGTTTAGAGCAGCGCTTTGAGATCCCGGCCGCGCACAGCCGCGAGCTCTTCACCGTGAACGTGCCGATTTCGGCGACGGCCGGGACATCCCTGGAGCCGCTGGCGGAACTGGATCAGCGTCTGACCGGGGAGGTCGACTCTTACGCGGTGACGTCGTGGGCGACGACGGTCACGCGCCAACAGCTCGAGGCCGTTCCCGCGCGCTGGCCCGCTGAAATCGAAGCCCTTTATCTGCAACTGCCGCCCACCCTGCCGGAGCGGGTCCGCGCCCTGGCCCGCCAAATCACGGCGCCGGCGGCCACGCCCTTTGCCAAGGCGCTGGCGGTGGAGGCCTACCTGCGCGCCACGTATCCCTATCGCCTGGAGGTGCCGGCGGCGCCGGGCGGCCGCGATGCCGTGGATTACTTCCTGTTCGACGTCCGCGCCGGTTTCTGCACGTACTATGCCTCGGCCATGACCGTGCTGCTGCGGGCCGAGGGCGTCCCGGCGCGTATCGTCAGCGGCTTCACCATGGGCAGCTACGATTATGACCGCCGCGCCTACCGCGTGCCGGCCGAGGCCGCGCACGCCTGGGTGGAAGTATATTTCCCCGGCTATGGCTGGGTGGAGTTCGAACCGACCGTGTCGCAGGGGCGCTTCGATTACGGGCCGGAGACGGCCGCGGTCAGCGGCGCAGCCGGGCCGCCGGCGCCGGCGCAAACGCCGACCGCGGACTGGCGCTGGCTGTGGGGCGTGGCGGTTGCGGGTCTGGCAGCCGCACTCGGCGGCCTGGGGTGGTGGTTGCGGCGCGCGCCAACGCCGCGGGTGGATCCGGCCGGCCGCCTGTACTGGCAGATCCGCGCTGCGCTGGCGGACCTGGAGTTGCCGGCCTCGCCGAGCACGACTCCGGACGAGTTTCTGACGGCCTGCGCGCCGGCCCTGGCCGGCCGCCCCGCCCTGGCGCAGGCCGTGGCGGAGGCCACGCGCCTGTACGTGCGGACCCTCTACAGCGCCCGGCCAGTCCCGGCCGACGACGCCCGCCACGCCGCGACGGCCTGGCGGCAGGCCGGGGATGAGAGGCGGCGTCTGCGTTGGGGCGTCCTCTGGCGTCGGCTGCGCGCGAACGGGCGCAAATGGCTGCGGCGAAAGCCTTAAGCCGCGGCCGCGCCGCCCGGCGCGCTCAGGATCGCAGCGCCCCGGTCAACCACTCCCGCAGCACGTCTTTCTGGGAGACCGCCGGTCCATGCCGCCGCACCGACTCCTCGGTCAGCAGGGTCTCACGCACGGTCACCGCCCGGCCGGCCTGCTGCGAACGCCGGCGCACGAAGAGCGCGTTCTGGGTCGCATGGCAGAGCGCGGCCGCTTCCTTGGCGTCCAGGGCCGCGCTCACGTCCACGATGAAGTCGGCCGGGTCATCGGCGTTCGCCAGGCGCGGATAGGGATGGTCCGGATAGGCGGCCGCGAACGTGTACAGCGGCGGGGCGGCCGCGCCCAGCGAATTGACCGCGATCTGGGTCATCTGGTGAACCAGTCGGTGAGCCGGATGGCCGTACTCGCCGTTGGTGCCGTGCGTCAACACGGCCTCCGGCTGGAACTGGTTGATACAGCTCACGATCTGGCCGGATAGCACCACCGGATCATGCGCGGGCGCGAACAGGCCGTCGCCGGGCCCCACCTCCGGGTCCACATACCCCAGGAAGGTCAGGCTCTTTCCGCCCAGGCGGCCGACCGCGCCCACCAACTCCCGTTCGCGGATATCGCCCAACTCGGCCCGCGCGCACAGCGGCGGCTCGCCGGTCTCCCCGCCTTCGCCGCGCGTAAGGCAGACGACGTGGACGGCCACGCCGCGCGCCGCCAGCAGGGCCAGGGTTCCGCCGCACAGCATCGTTTCATCATCCGGGTGCGCGACCACGCACAAGACTCCGCTCATGGACGCTCAGTCCCTTTCCGTTCGCTGGGGTTGGGCAACTAGATGGGCAGCACCGGGCCGTCGACGCAGGCCAGGCGCCGGCCGCGCCGAGTTTCCACCCAGCAACCCTGGCAGCCGCCGAAGCCGCAGGGCATGGCCGGGTGTTGAAACGCCAGGATCGTGCCGGCCAGCTTAAGCGGGCTGGCGTGCCGCAGGGCGCGCGCGCTGGCGGCCGGGTCGGGCACATCCAGGATCGCCACATCGGCCCATTCCGCCAGTTCGGGCGTCACCGGACCGCGGGCCGCTTCCACTGATGGCGGCAGCACGTCCAGCAGGTCTGCGGGCAGAACCTCCGGCCACAGCCAGGCCGCGGCCCAGCCGCGCGTCAGCGCCCAGGTCAGCACCGGCCAGAGGTGCGTGAGGGTCTGCCCTACCAACAGCACGCGCGCCGTCCGCTCCGGCCAGGGCAAACTGCGGCCCAGCGGTCCCGCCAGCTGCAACTCCGCGCCGGGTTCCAGCGCCGCGTACGGATGCGCGGGCTCCAGCCAGAGCTCCGCCTCCGGACCAGCGTCCGCAACCGGGAAGACGGGGAGCCGTAGAAAAGGGTGAGCGTTCAGCGGCGCCCAGGCCAGGTAGAACTGGCCCGGCGCGGCCGGGGTGGGCCGCTCAGACCGCCACCTGACGCGCAAATGTCCGGCCAATGTCGCGATTTCGGCCACCCAGGCGCGGATAACGGCCATGCGGCGATGGTATCATATCCACACTACTCGTCAACAAAATCCGTCCAGCGGATGGGCCTTAAGGAGGCGTTTCCATGGGAATAGCTGAAATTGTCAGTGGCCTGGCGACCGTGGCCTGGCTGGGCGCCATTGGCGCCTTGGGCTTTGTCGTCTTCAACGCCGCGCGCGGACGCCGCTTCGGGAGCGGGGCCGCCATCGTGGTCGGCGTGGTCACCCTGGCTGCCGTGCTCACCACCGTCGCCGCCGGCGTGGTCTTTATCGAGCCCAACGAGCGCGGCGTGGTCATCTCGGCCCTGCAGGCCAAAGGCTACCGCGATGACGTGCTGCAGCCGGGCCTGAGCTGGGTGGTGCCGTTCGCCGAACGCGTCCAGACCTATGAAATCCAGCGCGAGACCTACACCATGACGTCGGCCGCGAACGAAGGCCAAGTCGTCGGCGACGACGCCGTGCGCGCCCGGACCAAGGACGGCCAGGAGGTCTTCATCGACGCGTCCGTGATCTATTCGATCGATCCCGACAAGCTGATCCCGCTCCACATCACCTGGCAGGAGCGGTACGAGGAGAACGTCGTCCGGCCGCTCTCGCGCGGCGTCATCCGGGACTTCGCCTCGCAATACGGGGTCGAGGAAATCGTCAGCACCAAACGCGCGGAGTTGGAGCAGTCGGTCACCGATGAATTGACCAAGAAACTGGACGAGAATAGCCTAATCCTGGTGGACTTCATCGTCCGCAACGTGGCCTTCACCGAGCAGTACGCGGCCGCCGTGGAGCAGAAACAAATCGCCGAGCAGCAGGCCCAGCAGTCCGCGTTTGTGGTGGAACAGCGCCGGCAGGAGGCTGAGCAGGCCCGCCAGGTGGCCCAGGGTCAGGCTGACGCCGTCGTCATCCGGGCCAAAGCGGACGCTGACGCTCGCATTATTCAGGCCCAGGCCGAAGCCGAGGCGCTGCGCCTGATCAGCGACGCGATCGCCGAGAACCCGGACCTTTTGACCTACCGGTACATCGAAAAGCTGGCCCCCAACGTGCAGACGATTTACCTGCCCTCCGGCCAGCAGTACTTGATCCCGCTGCCGCAGGCGGCCACGCCCAGCGCCACGGCTACGGTTATCCCGGAGCCGACCACGCCGGTCTCGCCGACGACGACCACGCCCTGACCCGCGCCCGCCGCCCAATTGCGTCACTTGGCGCCGGCCTGGATCTCCAGGCCGGCGCCGTTTGTTTGGCCCGCCGCCCAGCCCCGCCATCCGAAAGTACGATTGACAAGCCTTTCCATTCGGTTACACTAACGGCGCACCGCCCGTTGTTGCCCTGAATTGACCGGCCTTCATGCCAGAACCCAAGCTTTTTTCGCTGGAGAAGGCGCGCGCCGCTTATCGCCGTGGAGATGTGGACGAAGCGCGTCACCAGCTGCTGAACCTCGTGCGCCTGGAGCCCAGCAACGTCACCGCCTGGCTGTGGCTCGCCGACCTGACTCCGGACGAAGAAGAGGCCGGCAAATATAAGCGGCGGGCCGAACAGATCCTGATGCTCCAACGGTTGACCGGCCCCGGCAATCAGTGGTGAGCCGCCGGTCGCATCCCGGCGCGGCTGCCCCCTCGCATCGCAGGCCAACTCCCGTGCCCCTCGAACCGTCCACCGCCGAGCTGGTCCGCCATACTCTCGAGCAGGCCCTGGCGCTCGACCCGGAGTTGGGCGAGCGCTTCTATCGGCGCCTGTTCGAGCTCAGCCCGGATTTCCGCCGCTTATTTCGCGGCGACCTGCAGCGTCAGCAGCGCATCCTGACCAGCACGCTCGCTCTGCTCGTCACCGATCTGGAGCAGGCTGGCCAAGGGGCCGCCCGCCTGGAGCAGCTCGGCCGGGCTCACCGCGGTTATGGGGTACGCGCCGAGCACTACGTCGTCTTCGGCGAGGCTCTGGCGGAGACGCTGGCGCACGTGCTCGGGCCGGCCTTCACGCCGGAGGTCCGCCAGGCTTGGGACCAGGCTTTTGACCTGATCATCCAGCGCATGACCGCACCGCATTGACAACTATCCCGATCCCGCTAAACTGATAAGCACGTGGCGCCTGGGCCGACTAACGGCGGCAGTGTTGCCGGACGGGAGCTGAGCAGCGGTGGCTTGCCTGAACGGGCTGGTCCTTGGCCAAGGACCAACCCGTTTGCTTTTTGCCCGACCCTTCATCAGTTTCACGAGGAGCCGAGCGATGAAGACTGTCCAGGATCTGTTGCGCGTGAAGGGGGCTGCTGTCCACACGATCCAGCCGGAAGCGTCGGTGTACGCGGCCCTGGAGCGCCTGGCCGAACACGACATTGGCGCGCTGATCGTCTTGGACGGCGACCGCCTGGCCGGCATCGTGTCGGAACGGGACTACGCTCGCAAGGTGGCGCTGCGCGGCCGAACCTCTCATGAACTGCAAGTGCGTGACATCATGACCGCGGCCGTCATCGTCGTCCGCCCGAACCAGACTGTGGACGAGTGTATGGCGTTGATGACGGAACGTCGCGTCCGGCACCTGCCGGTCGTAGACGCCGGCCGCCTGGTCGGCTTGATCTCGATCGGCGACGTGGTTAAGGCCATCATCTCCGAGCAGGCCTTCGTCATCAACCAGCTCGAGAAGTACATCACCGGCGCCCGCTGAGCCCGGCCGGGCCGCGGTCAGCGGTCACACTCCACCCAGACCTGCGTCCCATCGCTGAGCACGGTCACCGCGCCGCGCTGATCCGTGCGCAGCAGCGTGCGTCCGGCCAGCGCGCTCAGCCGCTCCGGGGTTAACGCGCCTGCCTGCCCGGCGTCCAGTGTCGCCACGACGAGGCGCGGCGCCACCGCCTGCAGCCAGGCTTCTGGCAATTCCCGCCGGGCCGCCCGCTCCGTGAGCAACAGGGCGGTCGCGCCCTCCAGCCGCGTCCGGGCCGCCAGGGCGTCGGCTTCGTCCGCCGTCAGCCCGATGGGCAGGACGAAAGCGAATCGGCCGTGTTCCAGACGCAGCCCGCTTCCCTCGCGGCCGTCGGCCAGCACCCGCAGCGTCACCCCGTCGCCCAGGTCAAAGACCGGCAGATCGGCCGCGCTGTGGACGGGGACCTGGCGCGCGTTCAGGGTCTCCAGCACGCTAGACAGCACGGCCCCGCGCCCGCCCGCTGCCGTCACCACCGCCGCATCGATCTGGTAGCGCAGAAGCACGTCCGGCAGACCGCCGAGGTTCTCGTCGCGCAGGCCGGCGATCACCAGCAAATCCAGGCGCGCATCGAACAGGGGCAGGTGCCGCGCCAGCCCGCGCACCAGCGCGCCGCCGCTCGGCCCGCCATCCACCAGCACCTGGACGCCGGACGGTGTTTGGATCAACACACCATCGCCCGTGCCGACATCCAGCACGGTCACGCGCAGGCGGCCGGGCGCCTCCGGCAGGCTGAAGGCCGTGCTCCAGGCCAGCAGGGCCACCAAGCCCAGACCGGCGGCCCCGCCGGTGGGCAGGCCCTCCCCCGCCAGGTGCGCCCACCAGCGCGGACGCTGCTCGGCCGGCCGGCTCAGCACCCAGGTCAGCGTGAACAACCCCGCGTAGAACAGCACCACCAGCGCCGGCGCCACATCGCTCAGCCCCACCGAACCGCCCGGCACCCGCGCGAACAAGTCCACAAAAGACAGCGTGTAGGCCGTCAGGGGCCAGGTGAGCCAGGCCGCCAGCTGCCCCAGCGGCAGCCAGATCAGCCCCAGAATCAGGGCCAGGCCGCCCAGCATCATCACGGCCGGCTGGACGGGCAGGATGACCAGGTTCGCCAGCAGCGAGATCAACGACACCTGGCGGAAGTAGTAGGCCAGGATCGGCAGCGTCGTCACCTGGGCCGCCAGCGTGATCAGGAATAGCTCGCCGGCCAGCGCGGCCAGGCGCGCCGCCCGTTGGGGCGTGGTCCAGGGCGTGATCCAGCGCTGGAAGGCGGCCTGAAAGCGGTCGCCATAGACGATCAGCCCGAAGGTGGCGCTGGCGCTCAGTTGGAACCCCACATCCCAGAGCGTCAGCGGGTTCAGGAGCGTCATCGCCAACGCCGCCGCGGCCAGGGCATTCAGGCCGCCGGCCCCGCGGCCCAGGCGCTGCGCGATGACGCCCAGCCCGCCCATCAAGGCGGCCCGCACCACCGAGGCGCCCGCGCCGACCAAGAGCGTGTAGGCGGCGATGACGACGACGGTGACCAGCGCGCCACGGTTCGCGCCCAGCAGGCGGCTGAACAGCGCCATGAACAAGCTCACCAACAACGCCACGTTGAAACCAGAAATGGCGACGATGTGCGAAGTGCCCGTGGCGCTGAAGGCGGACTTGATCTCGGCCGGGATGCCGTGCTCGACGCCCAGCAGAATCCCGCTGAGCAGGGCCGCGTGCGGTTCGGGAAAGAGGCGGGCCAGCACGGCCAGCGCGTGCGCCTTGAAGTCGAACAGGTGTTGAAACGCCGCCTGCCCCTGGCCGGCGGCCACAAAGTCCACCGCGCCCAGACGCACTTGGGCGTAGATGCCCAGCCGGGCCAGATAGTCGCGATACGAGAAATCGGGGTCCTCGGCCGGCGTCTCCAAGGGGCCGGTCACGCGCACGCGGTCGCCGTAACGCCACTCGGCCTCACCGGTCGCGGCCAGCCGCGCCTCCGAGAAACGCGGCGCCGAGACCAGGACCACGCCGGTCATGGCTCGGGGCGCGGCCTCGCCCGGCCTGTGCAGCGCCTCGACTCGCACGCGCAGGGCCGTGCGCTGGTCGCGCGCCTCGGGCTCGCCCCAGACGACGCCGTCCAGAGTGACCGAGCCCTGGTCGTTGTAGGCGGCGACGAAACCGGGGTCCTGCAGCGGCGGCTGGGCCGTGCTCTGGCGCCAGCCGCCCAGGGCCAGCGCGCAGGCCGCCAGGCCAGCCGGGCCGAGCCACGGCGGCAGCCGCCAGCCGCGGCCGACGGCAAGACGCGCGGCCAGCGCTAACAGCAGGCCGGGCGCGCAGCCGGCCAGCCAGAGCCAGCCGGGCAGCGTCCAATAGGTGGCGGCGGCAATGCCCGCCAGCCACCCCAGGGTGAACAGGCTGAGAATCGTCATGGGTCCCCCTTACCTTTCTGAGTTCGGCTCAGTCGTCGAAATAGACCTTGAGCCACTCCACCGCCGCGCTGATGTCGGCGTCCACGGCGTATTCGAGCAGGCGCTGCGTTTTCTGGAAACTGTCCAGGCCGACTGGTTCACGCAGCGTGGGGTTGAGCCGGCAATACTGCTTTTCCAGGAGTTGCCGGCACTGGTAATGGGCGACATCGGCCGTGCCGTCGATCATGATGCTCACCAGATGCGTGGCCCATTGCGCCAGGCCCAAGTTGGCGCCCTGAGCCCGGCTGACGTATTGCTGATTGCGCCCGGTGCCCACGGACAGCAGGGTGATGTCCTTCAGCAGCACGGCGTTCGGCTCGTCGCCGGCGCCGGGCAGACGGCCGGAATCCAGGGCCTGCGCCAGCGCGCACAGGCTCGGGTTGTTGGCGACCACACCGCCATCGACGAAACCGTCGTGGATGGGGAAGTAGGTGGGCGCCGCGCTGGTGCGCAGGGCCACATCCACCACGCTCTCAGCGCGGTCCGAGCCCGGTTCGTCGAAGTTGTGGAAGAATTTGGCCTTCCAGGTGCGGAACTGCGTCGGGTCGGCGGTCTCGTCCTCGCAGTTATCCAGGTCGAAGCTGGATATGAGCACGCGCTTCTTGAGGTCGCCCAGGGTCAGTCCGCTGAAATAGCGATTGAGCACGCGCTGCAAGTTGTCGTTGGGGTAGCGCGCGCCGAAGACGCCGCCGCCGTCCACCCAGTCTGGCACCGGGTTGGCGAAGATCTCGCGCCCGAATTCCACATACAGGTCCTTGAGCTGCTCAGGCGGGTAGCCGGCGGCCAAGCCCAGCGCCAGGATACCGCCGGTGGACGTGCCGGCGATCAAGTCTACCTGCTCCAGCAGGCGCGGGCGCAGGTCCGTCAGGCGCTTGAGCAGCATCGCGGACAGGGCCCCGCGAATCCCCCCGCCGTCCAGGGATAGAATCCGAAAGTACGTCTTTGCCATGGCTCGCCTCCTGATCTGTATGAAGGGCTCACCCCACGAACCGGGGTGAGCCGGCGGCACGGACGGCCGCGCCCGGCCGTTCTGGCGTCTTGACTCGCGCAGTCCATCCCCGGGGCGGCCAGATCGGCGGCAGGGTCGGTTGGCCGGCGGCGGGGAAGAGGGCGCAGGCGAGGACTCCGAAGAGGCGGGCGGCGCGGCGGCGTGTGAGCATGACAGTCACGGACACTGAATCGAAAGCGCACCCCCTGGGCTCAAGTGTATGCAAAGCGCGGCATCCGACAATGGGGCTTCAGGCGAGGATGGTTTGTGGCCGGCGGCCGCGTTCTGCGGGCGCGCTTTGCTTGACAGGCATCCGGCCGGTCAGGTACAATCCTCGCGTTAGCGGGCCTGTAGCGCAGTTGGGAGCGCGCCTCAATCGCACTGAGGAGGTCAAGGGTTCAACTCCCTTCAGGTCCATTCCGAGCCGCGCCCCCCAGCGCGGCTCTCTTTTTGGGTGGCGCCGGGCTAAGTGCAATCAAATAACCCCTGTAGGATCAGGCACCCTGCCCGCACCAGTGCTGCGCCCCTGGCGCCGGGCACAGGTGAGCGGAGCGTAGTCGAAGGGTGTCTAATCATGCAAGACTTTCTTGAGCTGACTTAGGGCGCCGACCAGGCGCTTCAGCCTCGGCGTTGACGCAGTCCGCGGCCCTGCCCCTGAGCGCTGCGCTGCCCGCCCCCGAACGGACCGCCAACCGACGTTATAATGGGTTCAGGGTCAGTCTGCGAAGGTAAGCGGGCCACGGCGGGGCCCCCAGCCCCGGTGCCATCTAAATGAGAATGCAGCCTTCCGCTGCGGCGGCCGGCCCGGCCAGCGGCCTGGATGTCTGCCGCCGGCCCGCCTCCCATTCAATGACGCCCCTGCGCGCCCGTTGGCCGTCGCAACGCCGACGATGACGGCGCGACCCGAATCGCTGATGGGAGACGGCCATGCTCGCGCGCCTCAGGTCCTGGTTGTTGACCCCGCGCTTTGACACCGAGGAGCAGACCCGGGCGGCGCGCCTGCTGCACGCCGCGCTTCTGCTCACGCTCGGCGTCGCGCTGGCGGCCGGATTGTATGGCCTGCGCGTCGGGGCGCCCTGGACGCCGGCGGCGCTCAGCGCACTGGCTCTGGCGGCGGTGCTGCTGGCTCCCCTGAGCCATGGCCGGCTGCGGCGGGCCGGCTGGCCGCTGGTGGGACTGTGGCTGCTGATGCTCAGCCTGGCCGGCCTGCTCGCGCCGAGCCTGCGCCCGGTCTGGGCCTCCGGCTATCTTCTGACCGTGGTGCTGGCCGGGCTGGCCCTGGGCGCTTCGGCCGCCCAGCTCACCGGCGGGCTGGCCGCGCTCGCCGCGCTCGCCGCGCTGGGCGCAGCGGATTGGCCGGCCGTGGCCGCGGTACTGGCGGCGGCCACCTTCCTCACGGTCAGCGCCGCGCGTGGGTACACCGCGGCCCTGCGCCAGGCGCTGGAGCGCCGCGCCCAACGCGAGGCCGCCAACGCCGAGTTGGAGGCGCGCATCGCGGCGCGCACGGCCGAGCTGGAGGCGCTTAACCAGCAATTGCAGCAGGAGCTGGCCGAACGCAGCCGGACCGAGGCCCAACTGCGCCGCTCGCAAGACCTGCTGGACGGATTCCTCAATGCCCTGGATGACCCCGTCTTCGTCAAGGACGCGCAGCACCGCTGGGTAATCGTCAACGACAGTTTCTGCGCCCAGATTGGCCGGCCGCGCGCCGAGTTGATCGGCCGCAGCGACTATGACCTGTTCCCGGCCGAGCAAGCCGACGTCTTCTGGCAGTACGACCGGCAAGTCCTGGATACCGGCACGACCAACGTCAACGAAGAGCAGATCACGTGGGCCGCCGGGACGCGCACGATCTCCACCAAGAAGTCGTTATTCCGCGACCCGATCACGGGCGACCCGTTCATCGTCGCCTCCATCCGCGATCTCACCGAACGCCAGCTCGCCGAGGAGCGGCTGTTTCAATCCCAGCAGATGCTGCAAAGGGTTCTAGACAACGTGCCGCAGCGCGTGTTCTGGAAGGACCGCGCCAGCCGCTTCCTGGGCTGCAACCGGTCGTTCGCGCGCGACGCCGGGCTGGCCAGTCCGGAACAGGTCATCGGCCGCACGGATCTGGAGCTGCCCTGGCACGACCTGGCCGCCGGGTACCGCGCCGACGACCAACAGGTGATGGACACCGACACGCCCAAGCTCAACTACGAGGAGCCGCAGCACACGGCCGACGGCACCCAGTTCTGGCTGCGCACCAATAAGGTCCCGCTGCATGACCGCGACGGCCGCGTGATCGGCGTCCTGGGCACCTACGAGGACATCACCGAGCGCCGCCAGGCGGAGGCCGCCCTGCGCCGCAGCGAGCGCAACTACCGCGAGATCTTCAACGCCACCAGCGACGCCATCCTCATCCACGACGCAGAGACCGGGCGCATCCTGGACGTCAACGCGGCCATGCTGGCACTATATGGCTACCGCTATGCCGAGGCGCTGGCGTTGACCGTCGGCGAACTGAGCGAGGGCGTTCCCCCCTACTCCGAAGCCGACGCCCAGATCTGGCGGCAGAAAGCCATTCAAGCCGGCCCGCAGTTGTTCGAGTGGCGCGCGCGCCGCCGCGACGGCCAGCTCTTCTGGGTGGAAGTGGCCTTGCGGAGTTCGGAGATCAGCGGGCACGGCCGGGTGCTCAGCGTCGTCCGCGATATCAGCGCGCGCAAGCAAACGGAGGAGGCCCTGCGCGCCAGCCAGGAGCGCCTGAGCACGGTCGTCGCCAACGCGCCGGTGGTGCTCTTCGCCGTGGACACGGCCGGCACGTTCACGCTGTCTGAGGGCCGCGGCCTGGCGGCGCTCGGGTTACAACCGGGCGAAGTCATCGGCCGGTCGGCCTTTGAACTGTACGCGGACGTCCCCGCCATCGGCCAGGCCTTGCGCGGCGCGCTGGCCGGCGCCACCCTGCACGAGCGCGTCACCGTGGGGGCGCTGACCTTCGACACCGCTTTCACGCCGCTGCGCGAAGACGCCGGGGCCGTGGTCGGCGTCATCGGCCTGGCCGTGGACGTCACCGAGCGCCAGCGGGCCGAGGACGCGCTGCGGCAGACCCAGGCCAAGTTCGCGGCCTTCTTCCAGCTGTCGCCGGACGCGCTCTCCATTTCACGCCTCGACGACGGCTGGCTGCTGGACGTCAACGACGGCTTCACGGCCTCCACCGGCTACAGCGCGGCGGAGGCCTGCGGGCGGACGCGCGCCGAGCTCGAGCTGTACGCCGACCCCGCCGACTGGCAGCGGCTGTGGGCTCAGCTGACGGCGGCCGGCGTGGTGCGCGATTTTGAGGCCGACCTGCGGCGCAAGGATGGCGCCCAGCGCACGTTCTCGATCTCGGCCCGGGTGGTGGAGCTCGACGGATTGGCGCACTTCTTCACCATCGGCCGCGACATCACCGAGCGCAAGCGCGCCGACGCCGCCCTGCGCGCCAGCGAGGCGCGCTACCGCACCACCCTGGCCCACATCGACGAGATCATCTACATGACCCACCCGTCGGCTGCTCACCCGGACCGGAGCGAGGTGGCCTTCATCAGCGACCGGGTCGAGGCAATCCTGGGCTTCCCGGCCGCCGCCTTCGCTCAGGATCAGGGCCTGTGGTCTACGCTGGTCCACCCGGACGACATCCCGGCCTGGCAGGCGCAGACCGCGGCCCTGTACCTGGACAAGCAGCCGGTGACGCGCGAGTACCGCCTGCGCCGCGCCGACACGACCTACCGCCAGATCGAGGACCGCGTGGTGCCGCAGCTCGACGAACACGAACGCGTCGTGGCCACCTTCGGCGTGGCCCGCGACATCACCGAGCGCAAGCAGGCCGAGGCCGAACGCGAGCGCCTGATCGCCGAATTGGGCGCCCGCAACACCGAACTGGAACGCTTCACTTACACCGTCTCGCATGACCTCAAGAGCCCGCTCATCACCATCAAGGGCTACCTGGGCTACCTGGAGCAGGACGCCGTAGCCGGCCACTTTGAACGCTTCCGGGCCGACCTGGCGCGCATCGGCAATGCCGCTGAGAAAATGCAGCAGCTGCTGGAAGAACTGCTGGAGCTTTCGCGCGTCGGCCGGCTGATGAACGCGCCGGAAGCCCTCCCGCTGACGGCGCTGGTCCAGGAAGCCCTGGCCCTCACGGCGGGCCGCCTGGAGCAGCGCGGGGTCGCCGTGACGCTGGCCCCGGATCTGCCGGCGGTGTACGGCGACCGGCCGCGCCTGCGCGAGGTCTTCGCCAACCTGCTGGACAACGCCGCCAAGTTCATGGGGGAGCAGCCCGAGCCGCGGATCGAGATCGGCGTGCGGAGCGACGGCGCGGCGCGCGTCATCTGCGTGCGTGACAACGGCCTGGGCATCGACCCGCGCTATCACGAGAAGATCTTCGGACTGTTTGAGAAACTAGACGCGCACGGCGCGGGCACCGGCATCGGGCTGGCGCTGGTCCGGCGCATCGTGGAGGTGCACGGCGGCCGCATCTGGGCGGAGTCGGCCGGCCTCGGCCAGGGCACCACCTTCTGCCTGACGCTGCCGGAACCGCCGGCGGAAAACGCCCATGCCGAGTGAGCCGCCCGTCATCCTCCTGGTGGAGGACAACGCCGACCACAGTGAGCTGATCCAGCGCCGCCTGGCCGAGCACCGCGTCGCCAACCGGCTCCGCCAGGTGGCCGACGGCGAGGCCGCGCTGGACTACCTGTTCCGGCGCGGCGCCTACGCGGCCCCCGCGCTCAGCCCACGCCCGCACCTGATCCTGCTGGACCTGCGCCTGCCGCGCATCGACGGCCTGCAGGTGCTGGCCACGCTCAAGGCCGATGGCGTGCTGCGCCGCATCCCGGTGGTCGTCATCACCACCTCGCCGACCGAGCGCGACCTGGCCCAGGCCTACGAGCATCACGTCAACAGCTATTTGGTGAAGCCCGTGGACTTTGCCCAGTTCACGCGGCTGATGGACGATCTGGGCTATTACTGGCTGATCTGGAACCGCCAGCCCTAAGACCCAGCACGCCCGACGGAGATGTTTTGGATAAGACCTTCATCGACATCCTGCTGGTCGAGGACGAGGACGCCCACGCCGAGCTGATCCGGCGGGCCTTCGAACCGCACGCCGCTCGGCTGCGCCTGCGCGTGGCGCACAGCCTGGCGGACGCGCGCCGCCTCCGGGCCGAGCAGCCGCCGGATCTCGTGCTGGCGGACCTGCTCCTGCCGGATGGCCGCGGCATCGAACTGCTGCCCGGCGAGGCCGTGCCCGCCTATCCCGTCGTCATCATGACCAGCCACGGCAGCGAGCGGGTCGCCGTGGAGAGCCTCAAGGCCGGCGCGCTCGAATACGTCGTCAAGTCGCCGGCGACGCTGGCCGACATGCCGCACTTTATCGAACAGGCCCTGCGCGAATGGGAGCATCTGGTGGAACGCCGCCGGGCTGAGGCGGCCCAGCAGCGCAGCGAACGCCGCTTCCGCGCCCTGATCGAACGCAGCTCGGACGTGGTCTCGGTCGTCGACGTGGCCGGCCGCATCCATTATTCCAGCCCGGCCACCACCCGCATCCTGGGCTACCCGCTCAGCGACTACGTCGACCACAATCTGCTCGACCTGATCCACCCGGACGATCTGGAGCTGACGACGACGCTGTTCGCGCAGCTCCTGGCCGAGCCAGGCGCCAGCCTGGCCACCGAAATGCGCCTGCGCCACCAGGACGGCAGCTGGCGCTGCATCGAAGCCACCGGCACCAACCTGTTGACCGACCCGGCCGTGGACGGCATCGTCCTCAACTACCGGGACATCACCGAGCGCAAGCGCGCCGAGCTGCAGCGCGAGCACGACGCCCTGTACGACCGACTGACCGGGCTGCCCAACCGCATCCTGCTCACCGACCGGCTGGAACAGGCCATCCGCCGCGCCGAGCGCCGCGACGACGAGCGCTTCGCCGTGCTCTTCCTGGACCTCGACCATTTCAAGATCGTCAACGACAGCCTCGGCCACACGGTCGGGGATCAGCTGTTGGTGGCCATCGCCCCGCGTCTGGAGCAGTGCCTGCGCGCCGCCGACACCTGCGCGCGCCTGGGCGGCGATGAGTTCGTCATCCTGCTGGACGGCATCCAGGACGTCGGCGACGCGGTCCGGATCGCCGAGCGCATCCAGGCCCAGATGGTGCAGCCGTTCAACCTGAACGGGCTGCAGGTCGTCACCTCGGTCAGCATCGGCATCGTCGTCAGCACGGTCGGGTATGAGCACGCCGGCGACGTGCTGCGCGACGCCGACATCGCCATGTACCGGGCCAAGGCCGGCGGCAAGGCGCGCTACCAGATCTTCGACGTGCAGATGCGCGCGCGCGCGCAGGCGCGGCTGTCCCTGGAGGCCGAGCTGCGCCGGGCCCTGGAACTGAACGAACTGCGCGTCTACTTCGAGCCGATCCTGACGCTGACCACCGGCCGCCTGGCCGGCTTCGAGGCGCTGGCCCGCTGGCAGCACCCCGAGCGCGGCCTGGTGCAGCCAGCCGATTTCATCGGCGTGGCCGAGGAGAGCACGCTCATCGTGGCCATCGACCGCTGGGTCCTGCGCGAGGCTTGCCGCCAGCTGCACGCCTGGCAGCGCCGGGTCCCGGCCGACCGGCGCCTGGTCATTAACGTCAATATCTCCGGCCGCCAGTTCACGCGCCCGGACCTGGCCGAACAGGTGGAGCGCGTGCTGCACGAGGCCAATCTGGACGCGGACCGCCTGCGGCTCGAGATCACCGAAAGCATGATCATGGAGAACATCGATCACGCCGCCCAGGTGCTGCACCGCCTGCACAGCCTGGGCGTCAAGATCGCCATCGACGATTTCGGCACCGGCTACTCGTCGTTGGGCTATCTGACGCAGCTGCCGATCGACATCCTCAAGATCGACCGCCGCTTCGTGGGGCGGCTGGCGGCCGGCGACGGTCAGGCCGAGATCGTCAACACCATCGCCACGCTGGCCCACAACCTCGGCCTGGAGGTCATCGCCGAGGGCATCGAGACCGTCCAGCAGTACGAATGGCTGAAGACGCTCGGCTGCGAATTCGGGCAGGGGTATCTGTTTTCGCGGCCGCTCACCGCCAGCGCCGCGACGGCCGCCCTGGCCGACTGGCGTGACCAGCCGGTGCGCCCGATCCAGGACCTGCATCCCCTGGCCTGAAGCCGCCCGCCTTCAGCCGATTGGGACGAACGTCCCATAAGCGGCGCTTCGATTATTGCCTATAACAGAAAGACAACCGGGGGCAGGCCTGGACCGCCGCTGGCCGCAGGCAGGAGACAGGGATGGAAGGTGAACCGCTTGTGATCCTTTTGGTGGAAGACAACCCGGATCACGCCGAACTCGTTCAGCGCAGCTTTGAGGACCATCGCGTCGCCAATCGCCTCGTGCACGTCAGCGACGGCGAGGCCGCCCTGGACTACCTCTTCCGGCGCCGGCGTTTCGCCGACGCCGCGGCGGCCCCGCGCCCGCACGTCATCCTGCTGGATCTCCGGCTGCCGAAAGTGGACGGCCTGGAGGTCCTGAGCAAGGTGAAGGCCGCGCCGGAGCTGCATCACATTCCGGTCGTCATCATTACCACTTCGGCCACCGACCGCGATATGACCGAGGCCTACGATCTGCACGCCAACAGCTACCTGGTGAAGCCCGTGGACTTCGACCAGTTCACGCGGCTGATGGACGACCTCGGCTTTTACTGGCTGGCTTGGAACCAACATCCCTGGCGTTGATCCGGGGTCAAACCCTCAGCGCCGTCCACACCAGGCGCGCCCCCAAGACCAGCAGCACCGCCCAGGTCAAACGGCGGAAAGCCGCGGCCGGAACCTTCTGGCCCAGCGCCAGGCCGGCGCCCAATCCCAACCCCAGGGCGGGCAGCGCGGCCAGGTAGATCCCCCATACCGGCGCGGTGAGGTGGCCGGCCAATCCATGACCGGCGATCACCAGCGCGTCGCTGACCAGGAAGAAGCCCTGCAGGTTGCTCTTGAACTCCTCCGGCGGCCAACGGCGGCAATCGGCGTAGACGATGACGGGCGGGCCGGACACGTTGTAGGCGCCGCCCAGGAGTCCGGCCAGCGCGCCGCTGCCGAAGGCCCAACCGGCGCCGCGCAGCTCAGGCGGCCGGCGCCCCAGCCAGCTGTAGACGGCATACCCGGCGATCACCAACCCCAGCCCTGCCAGCATCAGGGTTTCCGGCAGGCGGCTCAGAACCAGCACACCCGCCGGCACGCCCACCAACGCCCCGGCGATCAGACGCCATACCGCGCGCACGTTCAGGGCGCTGCGATAGCGCGCCAGCAACAGGCCCTCCAGCGTGAACGCCACCAGCGCCACCAGCGGCGCGGCCATCCCCAGACCCAGGCGCCCGGCCAACAGCGCCATCGCCACCATGGCTGAACCAAAGCCCACCAGGCTGTGCAGCCCGGCCGCCGCCAGGACCACGGCCGCGACGAAAAGCAAGTCGTCCATGGCGCGTATTGTAGCGGCCCGCCTGCGCATGGCTGTTCTATTGCGCCGCCGCTCCGATCGGCCTACACTGACAGCGACACCGTGAGACGCCGCGGGAGGGCGGGCACTGTCCCATCCTCCCGCGCGGAAGCGCGCCGGTCCTTGCTCAGCCAACCCTTGCCACAAGCGGGCGCGTCGAGTAAAATCTAAGCGTTCGTACGGGCCCATAGCGCAGTTGGGAGCGCGTCTCAATGGCATTGAGAAGGTCGAGGGTTCAACTCCCTCTGGGTCCACTAGTTGGGGCAGGTCGGTGACCTGCCCCGCTGCTATATGCAACGCGGTGATCAGGAGTAGTAGGCCATCCCGCAGCGAGCCGGGGACAGTGGAAGCCCGGCGCCGTAGCCCCGGGAGCTACGAGTCGGTCCGCCTAGGGCGGACCTTATGGGCCGAACTCGCCTGGGAGCACCGAGCGTGACGGTCGCGGCGCTCAACGCCCTGACTTCAGCGCCGGCGGGTCTGCCCGATACAGCGGCTAAAGCGATGTCGCCGGCCAAAGGCCGGCGCCGTAAGCAGGGTGGTACCACGGAGGCCCCTTCGTCCCTGAAGTGATGAAGGGGTATTTTGTTTCTCTCGCACGGTCCAGGCGCGGAACGTCCGGCTCGGAGCGGGAGTGAGGAGGCGGCCATGCCCCCCAAACCGAAGCGTCCCTCGATCATCGACCGCGTCCGCGAGCAGCTCGAGCGCCTTCTCGACGACCTGGGTCCGTTACTTCGACCGGGACGCCTGGCCCCCCGGCCCATCCCGGTCCGCCCACCCCAGACACCGCGCCGACGACTGCGCGCGTAGACCCGCGCGAGGAGAGATGCCATGACCAGCCAGACAGCCGCCCCCGACGGCGGCGCCCCAATCACTGAAACCGCCGCCAAAGCGCCGGCCCGCGCTCAGGGCGAGCGCTACGACCCGGCCGCGATCGAGCCCAAGTGGCAGGCCCGCTGGGATGCGGACCAGCTGTACCGGGCCGTGATCGACCCGGGCAAACCCAAATACTACGCGCTGACGATGCTGCCCTACCCCAGCGGCGACCTGCACATCGGTCACTGGTACGCGATGACGCCGTCGGATGCGCGCGCGCGCTTCATGCGCATGCGCGGCCACAACGTCATGTTCCCGATCGGCTTCGACGCCTTCGGCCTGCCGGCCGAGAACGCCGCCATCAAGGACGGCCTGCACCCGCTGAAGCGCACCTACGCCAACATCGCCAACATGCGCGCCCAGCTGCGCTCGATGGGCGCCATGTGGGACTGGCAGCGCGAGGCCGTGTCCAGCGACCCGGCTTACTACCGCTGGACGCAGTGGTTCTTCAACCAGCTGTTCAAGCACGGCCTGGCCTACAAGAAGCTGTCGCCCGTGGACTGGTGCCCGAACTGCCAGACGACGCTGGCGCGCGAGCAGGTGTGGGGCGACGACCGCCACTGCGAACGCTGCAAGACGCCGGTCATCAAGAAGAACCTGGACCAGTGGTACTTCCGCACGACCAAGTACGCCGACGAGCTGCTGCGCTTCGACGGCATCGACTGGCCCGAGAAGGTCCGCGATATGCAGACCAACTGGATCGGGCGCAGCGACGGCGCCAGCGTCATCTTCCAGTCGGAGGCCGGCGACCCGATCGAGATCTTCACCACCCGCCCGGACACGCTGTGGGGCGCCACCTTCATGGTGCTGGCGCCCGAGCACCCGCTGGTGGCCAAGCTGACCACGCCGGAGCGCCAGGCCGAGGTCGCCGCCTATGTGGCCCAGGCCACGCGCCAGACCGACATCGACCGCGAGTCGACCGAGAAGGAGAAGACCGGCGTCTTCATCGGCGCCTACGCCGTCAACCCGGTCAACGACGAGCGCATCCCGATCTGGATCGCCGACTACGTGCTGATGACCTACGGCACCGGCGCCATTATGGCCGTGCCCGCGCACGACCAGCGCGACTTTGAGTTCGCGCGCAAGTACAACCTGACCATCCGGCTGGTTGTCCAGCCGCCGGGCGAGCCGATCACGGCGGCGGACCTGCGCGAGGCCTGGGCGGGCGACGGCGTCATCGTCAACTCTGGCCCGCTGAACGGCGTGCCGGCCGGCAAAGAAGCCGGCCAGAGCGTGAAAGCCGCCGTCCAGTGGCTGGAGGCCCGCGGCAAGGGCCAGGGCGCCGTCACCTACCGCCTGCGCGACTGGCTGATCAGCCGCCAGCGCTACTGGGGCGCGCCCATCCCGATCGTCTACTGCCCTGAGCACGGCCAGGTGCCGGTGCCGGACGAGCAGCTGCCCGTGCAGCTGCCCGAGGACGTGGAATGGCTGCCCACCGGCCAAAGCCCGCTGAAGCTGCACCCGACCTGGTCCAAGACCACGTGCCCGTTGTGCGGGAAGCCGGCCGAGCGCGACACCGACACGATGGACACGTTCATGTGCTCATCGTGGTATCACCTGCGCTACCTGAGCCCGGCCTACGACCAGGGCCCGTTCGACCCGAACGAGTACGACTACTGGATGCCGGTGGACACGTACACGGGCGGCGCCGAGCACGCCACGATGCACCTGATCTACACGCGCTTCTTCCACAAGGCGCTGCGCGACATGGGCATCGCCGAGGGCCACGAGCCGATGCTGACCCTGCGCAACCAGGGCCAGATCCTGGGGCCGGACGGCCAGCGCATGAGCAAGAGCCGCGGCAACGTCATCGACCCGGACGCCCAGGTGCGCCAGTACGGCGCCGACACCGTGCGCGCTTACCTGATGTTCGGCTACCAGTGGTCCGAAGGCGGACCCTGGAGCACCGAGAATATTCAAGGGGCGGTGCGCTGGCTGAACCGGATGTGGACGATTGTGAATGAGACGGTGGACGGAAGCCGGAAAGCGGCGGGCGGCGAAGCGGAAGCCCGCGCCCTGCGCCGCATCACACACCAGACCATCCAGCGCGTCACGCACGACCTGGAGCGGTTTGAGTTCAACACGGTGGTCTCGGCGCTGATGGAACTGACCAACGCCCTGTACAAGTATCGCGAGGCCACGGCCGGCACGGCGGCCTGGGACGAGGCCGTAACCCACCTGCTGCTGCTGTCCGCGCCGGTGACCCCGCACATCACCGAGGAGCTGTGGGCGCGGCTGGGCCGGCCCTACTCCATCCACCAGCAGGCCTGGCCGCAGGCGGACCCGGCCGTCGCCGCCGAGGACCTGCTGACCATCATCGTCCAGGTGAACGGCAAGGTGCGCGACCGCGTCATGGTGCCGGCCGGCACCGCCGATGACGTCATCAAAGCCGCGGCCCTGGCCACCGAGGGCGCCCGCAAGCACATGGAGGGCAAGCCGCCCCAGAACGTGGTCTACGTTAAGGGGCGCCTGGTCAACATCGTGCTGTAGCCGGAACCCGGCCTCTGAAAAGAGCCTGGCGGGCGCGCCCGCCAGGCTCTTTTTGTGGTGCGCGGCCTTAGGCACAGCTCTGAAAGTTCCGGCGGCGCCGGCGAGGCTTGTGCGGGCTTACTTAACGATCGATCATGGGCAGAAAAACATGCTCGTCGAGCGCCAGCGGGGTCATCGTCCGGCTGGGGGTGGGCGTCCGCGTTGGCGTCAGGCTGGGGG
>ERZ761602.2236-NODE-2236-length-31240-cov-6.583646_pt1 | contig 31240 bp, 31 predicted proteins | sample MGYA00512165_ERZ761602 | MGnify/ENA primary metagenome ERZ761602 (study PRJEB28899, sample SAMN02445085) | bioreactor sludge metagenome | biome: EBPR sludge; isolation source: Thorneside wastewater treatment plant | place: Australia: Brisbane, Thorneside...
CGCCACCGGCCCCACCACCACCTCCGCCGCCCGCGCCTGTGGCCGAGCCGGAACCCGAACCCGAACCCGAACCGTCTGTACCGTTGCCGGCCGCATCGCAGCGGTTTGAAGAGCCCGAGGCAGAGGTGCCGGTGCCCGCCCCGGCCGAGCCGGAGCGCGAGGACTTTGCCCCGCCGCCGCTGGGCTTTGCCGATGAGGTGTTGCCGCCCCCGGCCGCCGCGCTCAGGGTGCCGCCGCCCGAACCGGACGATGGCCCTTCGCAGTTCGATTACGAGCCGCCGTTCCGTCCGCGCCGCAATCCGGCCCGGATGTGGACCATCGCCGCCGCGCTGTTCGCCATTGTGGCGCTGGGCGCAGTGGCGGCCACGGCGTGGTTCGGCCTGCCCAGCTGGCTGCCCTTTGCCCAGCAGTCCTTTGCCGAGGAACAGCCCGGCCTGAAGCTGGATTTCCCAGCCAAGCAGCAAGGCCGCCGCCAGTTGCCGGACCAGACCTGGTTTTTCGAGGTGAACGGCACGGTCACCAACATCTCGCAAACCTCGCGCTCGGTGCCGACCATCCTGCTGGTGCTGCGCGATGGCCGCGAACGGGTGGTCTACACGGCGGAAATCATCCCGCCCAAGCGGGTGCTTGCCCCCGGTGAAAGCATGCAGATCAACCAGGTGATGGTGCCGGTGCCGCCGGCCGGGATTGCGGCCGAATACGGCTGGAAACCGGCCAGCTGATCGCCCTTTCACCTATTGGCCGTCGGTGATAGCCTGACGGCCCATGGGCGAACCCCCAAGTCAGGAAGGCGATCTGGGCGCAATCCGCGCAGCCTTTGGCTGCGGCCCGGCGCTGGCCGGGACGATTGCCGCCATGGCCCGCGGATCGGCCCATGATCGCGGTGCGCTGCTCTGGCCGCTACCCGATCGGGACGAGACTTCGTTGCTCACTGCCGGGGCAGCGCAGGAAGTGGCCTATGGCCGCGACGGGGCGATGCTGGTGCTGCTGCCGATCGCGCCGGGCGATTTCTATGGTGCGCTCGTGGCCCCCGATGTCGATGCTGCGCGGGTCGAGGCCTTGAGCGACGGGGCGGCGGCGCACTTTTCCGGCGCGGCGGTGATCCGGCTGATGGAAAGCTATTCCTGCGTCGGTGTGGCGATCACCCGGCACCTGGCCGGGCGGCTGGCGACCATGCGTCAGCGCATGGTCGAAGCGGCGATGCTGTCCGCCACCGGCCGGGTTGCCTCGGAACTTCTGCGCCGCGCGCGGCACGCGCCCGACCGGGTGATCCGGCCGATGCCGGTCTTTGCCGAACTGGCCGTATCGGTCCAATCGACCCGCGAAACGGTGTCGCGCACCGTGTCCCAGTGGGAAAAGCGCGGGCTGGTGCGGCGGGTGGACGGCGGACTGGAAGTGGTCGCGCCGCACCGGCTGGAAGAGCTGGTCTACTGACCTTTCGCGAAGACCGCGTGGACCGCGCCGCCCAGCTCTGGCTCGTCCGGCAGCCACGGCTCGGTCCGCAGCGCGCCTGCCGGCCGCGCGGCCAGTGTGACGGACAGCGGATCGCTGGCCAGCACCAGTCCCGGTGGAGCCTGGGCCAGCAACCGTTGCGCCAGCGCGGTGCCGGGGCCGTGGGCAACCAGGCTGCCGCTGGCCAGATCGGGAACCAGCAGGCCCAGTGCCAGATCGACCCCGGCGGCGGGCGGCTCGGTTCCCGCGGCGCGGCACATGTCAATCACGGCCAGGGTGGCGGAAAGGCCCGCGCTGACGTCAGGCGTTGCCACGTCCCACCCCTGCGGTCCGGCCCGGACCGAGCCTTGCGGCAAGGTGGCAAGTGCCATGCCGACCAGCGCGGCCCGCTCACCCAGTTCGGCCGAATTGAGGCTGGCCCCATCCCCGGGAAAGGCGATTGCGGCGTGAAACAGCAGATGGCGCGCCAGATCCGGCGCCTCGGGCGGAAACAAGGCCTCGACCGCGGCATCGCGCGGCACGGTCAGGATCTGGCGGCTGCCATCCGGGCCCTGCCACAGTTCCGCCTGCCGGGCAGTGTTGGGACCGCCGCCGGTCTCGTCCAGCACGATCAGTTGCAGCGCGGCGCTGCCCAGCCGGGCGGCATTCAGCACGGCCCCGCCGATCGCCAGTTCGCCGGCAAAGGCGGTGGCCAGCGGATCGTGGACCGATCCGGCCAGGCTTCCGGCACAGCGCAGCGAAGCGGCGCGGGCCATCACCGCTTCAAACCGGGCGGCCCATTCCCTTCCGGCCGGGGCGACCGACTGCGCCGCGAACTGCTCGGGCGGGCAGGGCAGGACCAGGTGGACCGCGCAGCCCAGCGCTTGCAGGCGCTCGGCAATCACCACGTCGGCCCCGGCGGCCAGCGCTCCCCAGGCAAAACCGATGCGCTGACTGCCCAGCCAGTGGTCCAAAGCTTCGGTCAGTACCGCTTCGCTGCTGCCACCGGCGTGGATGCCCATGTGCCCGGCAAAGTGCAGGCTGGCGGGCGGGGCAAAGCGGTCCAGCCAGGCGCAGTCCTCGCCCTGCGCGCCCAGAATTTCGCGCAACTGGGCGAGCGTGACGGCGCGGTCGTCCCAGCCATCGGGATCGTGGTTTGCAGCCTCGGTCAGGGCCGCTTCCGCTCCGGCGCGGTCGCCTAGCAGTAGCAGTGCCTCGGCCCGGGTCGCGGCTAGGAAATAGGGTGTGTCAGCGGGCGGCTCGGGTCCATCCAGCAGCGCCAGCACGGCGCGCGCGCCGCTGGTCGCCGCCGCAGGATCGCCCGCCAGCAGGCTGAGCGTTGCGGCATTGATGGCCAGATAGGGCGCCGGGTCCAGATCGTGCGCCGCGCGGTAGGCGGCGGCGGCTTCGGCAAAACGGGCCGGTTGCGCGTCAGCACTTGCCAGCCGCGCCTGCGCCTTGGCGATACGACCCTTCAGCGCCAGCGCCGCCGGATTGCCGCTGGCGCGGTCGTGTCCGGCGGCGGCAAACAGCTCGGCCGCCCGATCGACCGCGCCGGCCCGAACCAGCGCAGCGATCATGGGGAGGGTGGGGTAGGTCAAGGATCAGGGGTCCAGTTCGATGTAGTTGACTTGCGAAGTGGGGTGAATGCCGCCGTGGGTTACCATCTTCACGTCACCCGCCGCCGCGGAACCCAGCTGCTCCCAGATCGGGAAGTAAGGATCGATGTTCCAGAAATTGAACACGAACGGGATGCGGATCACATCGTCATCGCGACCCTGCCACTTCCTGGCGAAAGCGCGCAGCTTGGCGCTGTTGGCGACGAAAGCCGCATAGCACTGCGCCGGGAGCTTGGTGGGGGTGTCCGGGATCTGATTGTGCGGAATGCGAATGACATTGCCGGCCTGCAGATGGAACAGGCCGAAGTCGTCGAACGGGTGTTCCGCCTTGGTGGTAAAAGGTGGAAGCAGCACAAGCGGAGCGTTCCCGGCGCCAAAGCGCGCCTTCGTATCGTTCTGGCCTCCCACCTCGAGCTGGAACGCGTAGATGTTGTTGCCGGGCCGGACCTTGAACGACAGGTCGGTCGATTGGCCGTGATCATGATCATGATCGTGATCGCCATCGTGAAGGATCTTGGCCGAACCGGCAGCCTCCATGGCTGTGGCAAGGCCGGCTTCGATGGAAGCATCCCCGGCGATTGCAAATTCGGCAATCCTTGAAAAGAAGGCCCGCTTTTCGGTTCCCTTCGCGCCGATCGTATAGACAATGGTCTTCCGGCCTGCTGCTTCACTCATTGGGTAACTCCTTTCCTAATGTCAGGATCCTGATCCGGTTGGACCGCCAGAACTGATTGGCGGGGTCTTGCTGGACGAGGAAGGCGCTCTCCCGGTCGGCCACGTCCAGCAATTCGCGTGCCGGTTGGTCGAACTGCCCACGCGCGGCGCGCCGGGCCAGCTGGAAAGCGACTTCCATGCGTTGCTCTCGCCACTGCAAGTTGGCGGGATCGGACTGCTGCAAGGCATCGCTCAGCGCCAGGCTCTTGCGATAGGACTGGCTGGCGCCCGCCTTGTCTCCGGAAGCGGCCTGGGCATCGCCCAGCCAGATGAAGTGGAAGACCAGATCATACTGCAGGGCCGGGCGGCTTTCCGGCTTGCTGTCTGCCATCAGGCTTTCACCCAGCGCGATCGCGCTGCGGCAATAGGCGACGGCCTGCTGCGGCTTGCCGCTGACCTGCAATTCTATCGCGCAGAGATTGCCGACGACATAGGAGCGCAGCCGGCGCCATTCCGGCCTGACGCCGGTGGCCGGAAGCCGGTCCAGCAAGGCCAGGGCGGATTTGAACCGGGGCCGGGCGGCAGCATTGTCGCCAGTGGAATTCTCGATCAGCGCGAGCCGGTTCTCGCTTTGCGCGTGGGCGAAGATCAGTTCAGGGTTGTCGGGATCGCTGGCCAGCATGGTCCCGGTTACCCGGTGCAGTTCCAGGTACTTGGCCCGCGCCTGCGCCGGCATGCCGCGGTTCTCGTCATCTTCGCCCATTGCACCGATCACCCGGGCGCGGCGCAGCAGACTGTCCGGCGGGAGCGCGGCCAGATCGTGCTGATCGCCGTAATAGGCAAAGGCCCGCCGGTTGACCGCGTCCATCACGTCCAGCCGGCCAACGCCTTTCAGTCTGTCGCGCAGGTCGGTCAGCATGAATTCCACCAGTCCTTCCGCTTCGGCGCGCTGGCGTTCGGCCTCGTTGCGGGCGCGGATCGCGGCCACCAGCAGCGCGGCAAGGACTAGACTGAGCAGCACGGCCCCCGCCGTGACGGCCATCACGCGGCGCTGGCGGGCCTGGGCCTCGCGCTGGACCAGCCGGTCGAGCGGCTGCCCGGTCAGTCCGGCGACCAGCTTGAGCAGGCCCAGCCGCCAACCATCGCGGCCCTTGCGGAAATCGGCTGCCAGCGGCTCCACCGGGGTATCGCCCAGCCGCACCAGCCCGTCGGGAAAGGCGGCGTCCGGATCGCCGTCGACCAGCGCGGCCAGTACCGGACGATCGGGATTGAGCTGGCGGAACAGCGCGATCTCCTGCCCGACCCAGCGGCTCGCCCGCGCGGCGGGACTCGCCACCACGATCAGGGTGGCGGACTGGCCCAGCGCGGCGCGGACCTGGGCGGAAAGATCCGGTCCGGCGGCCAGTTCGGCCCGGTCGATGAAGATCGGCGCCAGCCGCGCGCCATCGGCGTCGCGGCTGCTTTCCAAATCCTTGTGGAGCCGCCCGGCAAGGCGGCTGTCGGCATGGCTGTAGCTGATGAAAGCCCGGTAATGCGGCACGGTTTCCCGTGTCGAATCATCGTCCATGACAAGTCCCCACCTGTTCGCCGGGCAGACTGGCCGACAATTCCCTGCATGGCAACGGCGATACCCCGGCGGCCCCGCCCAAGTGTTGCACAACCGCTACGGTTTGGCCGTCATCTAACCTTTCGATTAAAACCGGTTGTCAAGCGGCGCGGACGGTGTTCTATTCGTATGCGCAACCGCCCGGAAAAGGGACGGGCATTTTAAGGAGAGAGGGCATATGAGGGGTAAGTTGACCCTGCTTGCTGGCGTTTGCGCCAGCGCATTCGCGGTTCCGGCCTACGCGCAGGACGCTGAAGAAGATACCGCCAGCACCGAGATCATCGTTACCGCACAGCGCAGCAACCAGCGCCTGCAGGACGTTCCGGTCGCGGTCAGCGCTTTCAACACCGAAGCGCTCGAAAAGCAGCAGATCAAGAATACGTCCGACCTTCAGCTCTCGCTGCCCAACGTGACGTTCACCAAGACGAACTTCACCGGCTCCAGCTTCACCATCCGCGGCATCGGCGACCTCTGCGTCGGCACCACCTGCGACCAGGCGACCGCCATCCACATGAACGACGCGCCGCTGTTCGGCACGCGCCTGTTCGAAGGCGAGTTCTATGACCTTGGCCAGATCGAAGTGCTGCGCGGTCCGCAGGGCACCCTGTTCGGCCGCAACGCGACCTCGGGCGTTATCAACATCCGCTCGGCCCGTCCCGACCTGACCGGTGTTTCGGCCAATGCCGAGCTGGAATACGGCAACTACAACCACGTCAAGGCCAAGGGCATGGTCAACCTGCCGCTGGGCGATGTGGCGGCGGTGCGCGTGGCCGGTTTCTACCTGAACCGCGAAGGCTACACGACCAACATCTTCGACAATTCGAAGATCGACGATCGCGACATGTTCGGCCTGCGCGGCTCGATCCGGCTTGAGCCGGGCTCGGGTACGACGATCGACCTCGTGGTTCAGTACTTCCACGAAAAAGACAACCGTATGCGCATCCAGAAGCAGCTGTGTCAGCGCGACCCGACCGGCGTGCTGGGCTGCTTGAACTCGACCCGCGGTTACGAGATGACCAACTCGAACACCTCGTTCGTGGGCGTCCTCACCTCGGCCGAATTCTTCCGCATGCAGGGGATCCCGTCGATCTTCGCGCTCGGCAGCCTCTACGGTCCCGACGCCTATGCCTGGTCCGGTGCGACCAACCCGGCCGATCCGCGTGTGGTCAACACCGACTTCACGCCGACCTATTTTGCCGAGGAATGGATCGTCCAGGGCTCGATCGACCAGGATCTGGGCGGTGGTCTCAGCGCCCGCCTCCAGGGCAACTGGCAGAAGGTCAACCTCGACTCGCAGCAGGACTACAACCTGTCGGTGCAGAACCGGGCCAATTACGCTTCTGCGCTCGGCTTCCTCAATACCGCGGCCACTCCGGCTTCGACCGGAAACCCGCTTAGCACTCTGGGTCTGCCCGTCGCCTATTTCGCGCCGATCCGCAACGCGCTGATCCCCAACGGTCCCACCAGCGTCATCTGCACCTCGGAAGCCGAGGAAACGATGACCGGTGCCTATGGCGGTCACCGCGTCTGCTCGATGACCCCGCAGGACTTCGACCGTTCGAACCAGAACCAGACCAGCTGGACTGCTGAAATGATCATCAGCTCCGATTGGGACGGCAAGTTCAACTTCCTGCTCGGAGGCATCTACGGCAAGATGAACCTGACCGAGAACAGCTACTATGTGAACTCGTTCGGGATCGACTACCTGACCGGTATCCTCGGCACGTTCAACGCGCTGGGCCGGGCCGGTCTGTCCGCCATCCCGGGTGCGGTTCCGCCGCCGCCGGGCTATCTCGGCTCGCCGTTCTACCGCAGCAACACCGATGACCTCAAGGTCAACACCTACGGTCTGTTCGGCGAAGTCTACTACAAGTTCAGCGACAGCGTGAAGCTGACCCTCGGTGGGCGTTACAACCACGACGAAAAGACCGTCGTGGCTCGCACCACTCTGGCCAACTTCCTCGTTCCGTTCGGTGCGGCGAACATGTTCGACTCGCCGTTCCAGTATGGTTACGCGGTCACTGGCGCGCCGACCTCGTCTCGCCTGAACCCGTTCGATGCCGATCCGGGTACGGTTTGCTCGATCAATGCCACGGGCGGCACCACCACCACCGGCACGCTCACTGCCGCCAACAGCACGGGCTGCGAATCCTTCCAGGTTCGTACCGTGAAGTTCAGCGAGTTCACCGGCCGCGCCGTGCTCGACTGGCAGATCACGCCGGACAACATGGTCTATTTCAGCTACTCGCGCGGCTATAAGTCGGGCGGGATCAACCCGCCGCTTTCGCCGGTGTTCGCGGTTTCGGACAGCTTTGCTCCGGAATTCATCAACGCCTTCGAAATCGGTTCGAAGAACAGCTTTGCCAACGGCAAGATCATTCTGAACGTCACCGCGTTCTACTATGATTACAAGGATCTGCAGCTGTCCCGCATCGTTGCTCGTACCTCGGTCAACGATAACGTCGGCGCGGAGATCTACGGTCTGGAAGCTGAAGCCATCCTGCGTCCGGCCGATGGCCTGACCCTGAACTTCGGGGCCAGCTACCTGCACACCGAAGTGTCGCAGGACAAGCTGCTGGCCAACCCGCGTGACTTTGGCGCGGGCCGGGCCGATGCCGTGATCATCAAGGACATCACCAACGGTGCAAACTGCGCCGTGGCGTCCAACACCGGCAACGTCACCGGCGTGAACAACTTCGTCAACGGGGTGAACGCGCTGATCAACGCGGGCGTGGTGACCGGCAATGCCGGCGCCGGTCTCCAGAACACCACGGCTTTCCCGTCGGGTTCGGGGATCAATTCGCGCGGTGCCTTCAGCGTCTGCGCGGCGCTGGCAGCCGGTGCGGCCGGGGCCTTCAACAACCCGGCTCTCGGGGCTCTGGCCATCGATCCGGCGGCCCTGGGCGGCGTGACGGTCTACAACTCGGGCATCGCGACCAACATCAAGGGCAACAAGCTGCCCGGCGCTCCGGACTACAAGTTCTCCGCCGGCATCCAGTACGAAGTGCCCGTTGGTGACCTGACCGTGACCCCGCGTGCGGACTTCATCTACACCGGCAAGTCCTACGGCAACATCTTCAACGGTTCCGTCAACGAGATCCCGAGCTACACCCAGGTGAACGCTCAGCTTCAGATCGACGGGCCGGACAAGAAGTGGTTTGCCCGCGTGTGGGTGCAGAACCTGTTCGACAAGGACTCGATCACCGGTCTCTACGTGACCGACCAGTCCTCGGGTAACTACACCAACATCTTCACCCTCGAGCCGCGCCGTTATGGCCTGACCGCGGGTATCAAGTTCTAAGTTCAAAGCAGTCCTGGGAGGGATGCTTTAGCGGGGGCTCCGGGTGCAAACCCGGGGCCCCTTTGCTATTCGGTCGAGCAGCCGGATCTGAGTGGGTGGGGGCGCGGAAGAAGCAAGCGCCGCGGCCCGACGATCGCCGGAAAGTGCTGCCCCGGGCCCGCCAAACGGGGACAGCAAGCGGGCCGGGGCAGCATTCGGGACGGGGTGGGTTTGCGGGTTGTCCTTCCAGGTACTGACATGCGCCGCTTGGCGCACAGCCGGGTATAGAAAGGCCGCTTGAACAGGCGGTGTTCAAGCGGCCTGGGGGAACTGCGTACGAACTGGTGTCAGGAACCGACCAGCGATGCCTCAATCGCGATGCGAATGGCCTCGCTGGTATGGCTGGCGCCCATCTTGTTGAGCATGTTGGCGCGGTGGATCTCGACCGTGCGCGGGCTGATCCGCAGCTTTTCGCCAATCAGGCGGTTGGACAGGCCGTCGGCCACCCCTTCCAGCACTTCGCGCTCGCGCCGGGTCAGCTTCTGCACGCGGCTGCGGGCGCGGGCCTCGCGCAGGCGCAGGCTGCCGATTGAACCTGCCGCGCTTTCGGCCAGACCGATCGCGGTCATGATCTTGGCCGTGTCGCAAGGCCATTCCAGGTAATCGAGCGCGCCGGCCAGCACCGCCTTTACCACCCGGCCGGTATCGGGCCCCTCGCTGAAGCCGATCACCGGGAGCCACTGGCCATGGTAAGTCATGTGTTCGATCAGGTCTTCGATCGCGTGGCCGTCATCGGCCACCAGGATCGCGCCGGACCGCGGCCAGCGATAGGTGATCTCGGCAATGTCCTCAAACGGTTCGACGTGAACGTTGTTACCCGCCAGGGCATGACTGATCGCTGCGCGGCGGCGGAAATTGCCATCGATCAGGGCAAGGTTGAGGCGACGATCCATCGGAGTGCTCCCTAGTGATTTCCGCCTAGGGAATTAGGCCGATGTCGCGGCGCAGCGTCATGGCATTGGTTCCGGTTCTGACCCTTGACCTAGGGGAAGATCCGTAGGTAGACCCCACTTTCGCCGTGTTTTCAGTGATATGGGAAAGGCCCATTTCGGAACAATCCCGCTCAACCCGGGGCATGGCGGAATGCCTCCAGCAGATCGGCGACGTCTTCGCGCAGCCGCTCGATCGCCTGGGGCTCGAACCGGACCACGCTGCCCAGCACGGCCTTGCGTCCGCTTTCCAGGAACGTTGCCAGCGCGGCGGTGATCGGCTGGCCGGGATCCAGCCCCATCTGCAGCGCGGTCAGCGCAGCCAGTGCGCGGGTCAGAGCCTGGCTCTTGCGGGCGTTATCGCCGCGACTGGCCGCCAGCAGCGCGGCGCCCAGCGCGGCTGCCAGCTGTTCGTAGCACACGATCACCAGCTGGCGCGGATCGGCCCCGCTGATGCGGGCGTCGAAATCGACCCGGCGATAGGCTTCGGTGGGGTTCTGCAGCGCGTACATCTCAGCGGTCTCCGGCATTCCAGGCGTCGATCTGGTTTTGCAGGAACGACAGGGTTGATTTCGAAGCGGCAACCCGGCTGTCCACTCCGGCAAACTGGGCGGTCAGCCGCGCGCGCAGCTTCTCCTGCGCTTCGGCCAGTTTGCCGGCCTCGTCGCCCAGGCTGCGCTGCTGTTTGCTCAGGCGGCTGAGCGATCCGGCCAGAGTGCCGGGATCGCCGGGAGCGGTCAGTCGGCGGCTGAGCTTGTCGAATGTGGCGAAGACCCCGAACAGGCCGGTGGTAAACATCGCCGCCGATCCTTCGGGCGAGGCGGTGAGCGTGGCGGACAGGCGCGCGGAATCCAGCCGGAAGGTGCCGTCGCGGTTGGTGGCGAGGCCCAGGTCGGCCAGCGTCTTCGGCTCGCCCGGGGCGGCGCCGGGCATCACCGTGCTGCCGGCCAGCTGGCTCAGCGCCCGGCGCAGTGCCCGCGCGCCGCTGTCGCGGGCCAGGTCCCCGCTCAGCGGATCGGTCTGGGCCTTGAGTTCGCCGGCCAGTTCGTTGAGCGCGCCGACCAGGTCGTTCATGAAGGTGCTGGCGGCCGAGGCCGGATCGCTGAAGCGGATCGTGGTCGGCGCGCCGGGGTTGGTGCCGGTCAGGGTCAGACTGAGGCCGGGGGCAACATTGCTGACCGTGTTGGACCCGCTAGTCAGGGGCAGGCCGTCCAGTTTGAACTCGGCATTGCGGGCCGTGCCAAGCAGCCGGGCCGGATCCCCCGCCGCGGGCGTCCAGGCCAGCGCGGCAAGTCCTTCCTCGCCCGGCGTCTCACTGGCCTCGATGGTGAACCCATTGGCCGCGCCTTCGCTGCCCTTGAGTACCAGTTGTGTGCCATTGGTCCCACTCGCAAGATAGGCTTCAACCCCTGTCTGGGCAGCGTTGATCGCGCCTGCGACATCGGCCAGCGTGGCCCCGCTGGGGATCGTGACCTCCGCCGGACTGCGGCTCGTATCTTCGCTGAAAGTTCCGCCAGACAGCGTCCCGAACCGGAAGGTCAGGCTGCCCGAACCGGCCGGAACGCTCCCGCCAGCGAAGCTTGGACTCGCCAGAATCTGCTTTTGTGCCAGATGGTTGACCTCAAGGCTGTAACTGGTCCGGGCGGTGCCGTTGCCGCGCGAGACCGTCGCAACCCCGCCGTTGCCGATGGTCGGCACCCGCGCCAGATCCCCGGTCCGGACCCGCTCGCCAATCGACGATGATAGCTGCAGCAGCGAACTGCGCAGCGCCGAAGCCGCGGAAATCTGCCGTTCCACCGTCTCCGCCCGCGCCGAATTGCGATCGATCCTGACCGCGAACGAGGCGGTGGCAAGACTTTGTGCCAGCCCCGCCATGTCGATCCCGCTGCCGCCACCCAAGGCGGTAATGATCGATGAGGTGGCCGAAGTGCTGGTCATGGACCCGAGAACGGCAGAGATGCGCCGCGCTTAAGCCCGCATTTCGGCCCGCCCTTCGGCGTCGAAGCGCAGCGCGGCGGGGACATCGATCGGCGGCAAGGGCCGCTCCTCCCCGCGCCGCAGCGAGAAGACATAGGCCAGCACCGCAGCCACTGCGGCATAAAGCTCCTCGCGGATCATCTGGTTCTCGCGCGTGGTAAAATAGACCGAGCGGGCCAGGGCCGGCACTTCGACCAACGGCACCGCCAGTTCCCGCGCCAGTTCGCGCATCGCCAGCGCCTTCTCCCCGCGGCCCTTGGCCAGAACCACCGGCGCACCGGCTTTCAGCGGATCATAGGCCATGGCGACCGAGAAGTGACTGGGATTGGTCAGGACGAACTGCGCCTCGCGCATCGCCTTGGCCACCGCGCCGCTGGCGTATTGCATTTGCCGTTGGCGCTGCGCGGCCTTGCGTTCGGGCGAGCCTTCGCTGTCCTTGTGCTCGTCTCGCATTTCCTGATGGCTCATCCTGAGGCGCATCTGGCGGCGCAGCCATTGCACCGGCCAGTCGATCAGCGCGATCACGACCAATCCGGCCGACAGCGCGAACAGCAGGTTGACCAGCGCCTGCCAGGCCAGGGTCAGCGATCCGCCCAGCGATGCCGCCCGGCCCAGGTCGAGCAAGCCGGCCAGGCTGCTGCCGGCCCAGGCCCAAGCGATCGCGCCAAGCAGGCCGACCTTCAGAATACCCTTGCCGACCTCGATCCAGCCCTGCGCGCCGAACATCCGCTTAAGGCCGGAGAGAGGATCGAGCCGCGAGCCCTTGGGCGCTAGGTTGGCTGCCACCCAACGGCCATCGCCATGGGCCATCTGCAGGGCGACCGTGGCCACCAGAATGGCCAGTGCCAGGGTCAGGAGCGGCAGGGCCATGGCCCAAAGCAGGCCGAGCAAGGCCGCGCCGGGGGTGAAATCTTCAAGAGCCGCCCGATCCCAGCTCAGCCCCTGCCGCACGGTCAGGGCAAGGCGGTCATACAGCCAGGGCCCCGCAAATTTCAGCCAGGCCGCTCCGACCAGCACGGCGATTGCGCTTGCCACTTCGCGGCTGCGCAGCACGTCGCCTTTTTGCGCAGCGTCCCGCCGCCGCTTGGCGCTGGGGGCAAAGCTCTTGTCGTCGCTCATCGCGCCAGCAGCTCCGCGCTGTGGCGGATCGCGTCCTCGCTCAGCACGGTGAACTGGTCGACATAAAGCGGGGCGACCACGATCAGGGCGGCCAGCCCGGCCAGGATCCCGGCCGGCAGGCCCAGCGCGAACAGGTTGAGCGCCGGGGCGGAACGGCTCAGCACTCCGGCGGCGACCTGCACCAGCAGCAGGACAAGTGTCACCGGCAGGGCGATAGCCACGGCGGCGATGAACATATCGGTGCCAAAGCCCAGCACTTGTGCGATCCGCTCAGGTCCGAACCAGCCGCCGCCGGGCGGGAACGCCTGATAGCTCTCGATCAGCAGGCGCAGCCACGTGAGGTGGGCGCCGAGGCCCAGGAAGATCACCGTCAGCATCACCGTGAAATACTGCCCGAGCGCGGGCGATTGCGCGCCGCTGACCGGATCGGCGGTGGAGGCAATGGTCATGCCCATGGCCCCGCCGATCTGCTCCGCCGCAAGGATCGGCGCGGCGAACGACAGCTGCAGTACAAAGCCCAGCGCAAGGCCGACCAGCACTTCACCGGCGAGGATCAGCATCCCGGCCAGCGAAAGCAGGGCGGGCGGCACGGTCACCGGGACCCAGGCCGAAACCAGCACGGCCATCGCCGCCGTGATCGCCACGCGTAGCTGCACCGGCACGGCGGCTGCGCCAAAGAACGGTGCGGCCAGCAGCGCGGCGCCGATCCGGGTCATCAGGAAGACCAGCTTCCACAGTTCGGCCTCAACCGCGCCGAACCCGAAATCGAGCGCAATCACCGCGCCAGTCCGGCAATCTGGGCAAAGATCTCGCGGGTGAAATCCGCCACGAGCGCGAACATGGAGGCCCCCAGCACGACCAGCACCAGCGCCACGAAGGCTAGCTTGGGAACAAAGGTCAGGGTCTGTTCGTTGACCGAAGTAGCAGCCTGAATGATCCCCACCACCAGCCCGACCGCAAGGCAGGCCAGCAGCACCGGGGCGGCGACCAGCGCGGTCACCCACAACATCCGGTCGATCAACGAGAGGAGAGCGGCGGTTTCGTCCATGGCGCTACCCGAAGCTTGCGACCAGGCTGCCCATCAGCAGCGCCCAGCCATCGACCAGCACGAACAGCAGCAGTTTGAACGGCAAAGAAACGATGGTCGGGCTCATCATCATCATGCCAAGGCTCATCAGCACCGAGGCCACCACCAGGTCGATCACCAGAAATGGCAGGAACAGCATGAAGCCGATCTGGAACGCGGTCTTGAGTTCGCTCGTGACGAAGGCCGGCAGCAGGATCGAAAACGGAATGTCTTCCGCACGCTGGAACTTGGGCGCCTTGGCCATCTCGGCAAACATGGCAAGATCGCTCTTGCGCGTCTGGCGGACCATGAAGGCGTGAAACTGCCGGCCCCCTTCGCCGATCGCCTGTTCGGCGTTGATGGTTCCAGCCGCATAGGGGGCGATTGCCCTAGCATTCACCTGCTCCAGCGTCGGGGCCATGACGAATAACGAGAGGAACAGCGACAGCCCGATCAGCACCTGGTTTGGCGGGCTTTGCTGCAGACCCAGCGCCTGACGCAGGATCGACAGGACAATCAGGATCCGGGTGAAGCTGGTCATCATCAGCAGCAGGCCGGGCAGCAGCGTCAGCAGCCCCATGATGACGAGCAACTGCAGCGACAGGGTCATGCCCTGGCCGCCGGTCCCGCCAGTGGCGCCAAAGGCCCGGTCGAGCGCGCCGGGAATGGCGGTCTGGGCCTGGGCCACGGCCGGCAGCAGCAGTGCGGGCAGGGCGAGGATCAGGCGCTTCATTCGCTCACCTCCCGCGCCGGGGCCTCAGCCAGCCGGGTCAGCCCTTGGCGCGAGGCCGAGACAAGGATCTCGCGGCCGTGGAACTCAATCACCGCCAGCTTGAGCGTGGGGGATAGCATGGTCGTCTCGACGATCCGCACCGCCTTGCTGCCGGACGGGGACGCGCCCAGCTTGCCTTGCAGCTTCTGCGCCAGCTTGAGCGTACCCCAGGCCAGCGCGCCGATCAGCGGGATCACGATCAGCAGCTTGAGGATGTAAAGCAGCATCAGGCGGCTCCTTCCACCGGTGCCGACTGACCGGCCATCTCGACGATCCGCAGGCCGAAGCGGTTGCCCTGGGCGACAATCTCTCCGCGCGCGATCAGCTTGCCGTTGACCATCACGTCGAGCAGTTCGTCGGTCAGCCGGTCGAGCATGACCACGCTGTCCTCGCCCAGCGCCAGGACCTCCTTGAGTTTCAGTTCGGTGCGGCCGAGTTCGACCGATAGGCGGACGTCCACTTCCTTCAGCAGGTCGAATCCGCGGGTATGGATGGTCATTGCAATGCGTTCCCTTCAGGCAAGCTGGGTCAGTTTGATGGCGATCCGGTCGTCCTGCGCGCCAAGCGTGCCGCGCGCGACGATTGTCGGGCCGATGGCCAGCGGCACGGCCCGAGCCACGGCGACCGGCAGCACCGTGCCCGGCTCCAGCCTTGCGAGGGCGGCCAGCGGCAAGCGCATGTCGACCAGGGTTGCCGTCAGTGGCAGCGGCAGATCGGCAAACGGGGCGACGGCCGGATCGGCGGGCGCCGTGGGCTGGCGGGGCGACGGATCGCCATGACCGAACAGGTCGGTCAGGTGCTGCTGCTCCAGCGCGATCAGCAACCGCAGGGGGGCATTCTGCCCCTCGCACAGTTCGAGCTGCAGCACACAAAGCCGGACGTTTGACGCAAAGGGGGCAAGATCGGCCAGGCGGCTGTCGCGGCGCAGCGCGGTCAGTCCGGTCTGACCCAGCGCCTCGGCCAGGCACCCGGCCAGCAAGGTCTCGACCCGCTGGATCATCAGCTCGGCCGAAAGCGGAAAGCTGCGGGGCAGGGGATTGCCGGCTTCGCCGCGCCCGCCAAAGGCCCGGTCGACCAGGCGCAGCATGGCTTCGCCATCGACCGAGGCCAGCAGGTTGATGCCCGGCCGTCCCGCGGCGAGCAGGCTGTTGGCTGCCAGTGGCCCGACCCGGTCGGCCAGCCCGGCAAGATCCGTCTCGGCAGGCGCGCTTACTGTCACGTCCGGATCGGATCCACCCAGCAGGGCGGCAAAGGCCGGCACCAGCAGACGGGCCAGCCGCTCGCCGGCCGGCGCCAGCGCCGGCATCAGCGCGGCGCTGTCGGGCAAGCGGCCCAGCAGTTCGGCGCAATGCTGTGCCGCGCGGCGTTCCGCCACAAAAGAATGACGCGTGTTCACTGGACCAGAAAGCTCTTGAAATAGACCCGGTCGACCCCGCCGAACCCTTCGGTATCGGTCAGGACCTTGTTAATCGTCTCGGTCAGCCGCTGGGCCAGCCGCTGCTTTCCTTCGGGGGTCAGCACTTCCTCTTCCGGCGTATCGGCTAGCACCACCAGCACCGCGCTGCGGATCGCCAGTTCGTGCTTCTTCAGCCAGATCAGCACCCGGCCATCGCGGCGGGTGGAGCAGGCCAGACTGATCTGCACCAGCGCGGTCGAGTTCTTGAGGTTGGAAGTGAAGTCGTCGGTAAAGTTGAAGTAGCTGGTCTTGAACTCGCTGCCGCCTTCACCCTCTATCTCGGGCGCGGGCTCGCCGCCCTTGCCTTCGTTCTTGGGAGCATAGGGGTCTTCCTCGCCCTTGCGGACCAGCTTGGGCTCGTTCTTTTCCGGGGCCTTTCCTGGACCGCCCTTGCCGCCCAGCATCCCGGCTTCGACCGCCATGAAAGTGCCGCCACCGCCCGCGCCGACCAGCACCAGGCCGATCAGCAGCTTGACCAGCAGTCCCTTGCCCTTCTTCTTGGGCGCGTTGTCGCCCCCGGCCTTGTCGCTCATTGTCGTGAAGTCCCTTCGATCGGTTGTGGTCAGGCAAAGATGTCGCGGCGGGTTTCGCTCCGGTCAGCGGAACGATCGCGGGCCGGGGCATGGCCGGACTGGGGCTGCCCCTCTCGGCGGTCGGGCGTGGCACCGCGACCTGAACTGCCCGAGCTACCCGGCTGGGCCTGCCCGCTGTCACCGCGCTGCGGCGTGAAGCCCGCCTGATCGCTGCCCGTGCTTGCCAGAAATGGAAGCGGTGCGGTGGCGGCGGCCCGGGCAAAGCCGGGATCCGCACTGGCCATGGCGACGGACAGTCCGTTCTCTTCGCTGCGGAAGCGCAGCCGGACCGGGCCGAAATCCTGATGGGCGACGGTGATAGCCACGCTTTGCGGCACCAGCGCTTCACGGGCTGCAGTGAGCCGGTCGATCAGCGCGGAAAAGTCCTGCGGGCGGATGATCTGCTGGACACCCGGTGACGATCCCAATGTCGCGGGACCGGATGGCGCTGGCTGAGCCGTCGCAGCCAGTCCCTCGGTTGGGCCAGCGGCCATGTCGCCATTGGATTGGACAATCTCGGTCGGCAGGCGCAGTTCCCCGCGCGGCAAGGCGGAAGCAAGTCGGGTAAGGTCTAACCGCACTTCCTCGGCCGGAACTGGCGTCTTGATGACCTTTCGCACCACGGCGTCAGCCGTCGCGGCAAGCGCGGGAATCGAAGCATCGGCCTCGGGAAGTCCGGTTCGCGGCAGGTCGCCGGGATGCGGCTGCGCGGGCGTTGTCGCTTCAGGACGCCGCAACATCGCTGCGACTGCGCTTTGCGCGGCGGCGGCCGGCAGGGAACGCGGCGGTTGCGCGCCTGCGGCAGGCTGCGTGGCTGGCCCCGCTTCGGCCTGCGGCTGGGCAGGCAGCGGGAGGATATCGGCAACGGGCGGTGCGGGAACCGGTTCCGAAGCTGCCGGCTCGGACTGATCGGTGGTTTCGGATCGGGGATCGTCTGCCCCTTCCTCCGGCAAGGCAGGCGGCAAGATCTTGCCGGTGCTTGCCGCCGCAGTGACAAGCACGTGCCCTGCCGGCAAGGGCGAAGGCGCAGCCTCGGCTTGCGCCGCAAGCGCTTCGGCCCCCGCCCCTTCAACCGCAAGCAGGGCCGCGAAGTCCAGCATTTCCGTCGGTTCCCCGCCAGCTGCCACCACGGCCTCGCCGGGCTGGCCCGGAGTGGCAATGGCTGGCAGGGGACTGGCTGGAACGGACGGGATCATTGGCGCACTCCACACGGAAAGGTGTCGCCTTGATCTATTCAAGGTCCGTGCCAACCGCGCGGCGGGCGCCCAGCACCGGCTTCTGATGGGCCTGTTCAAGCGCGCGGCGGCTGGCCTCGGCACGGTCTTCCACAGCGGCCCGGCTGCGCTCGGCACGGGCCAGGTCGAGTTGTTTGCGATCGGCAATCTGGCGGGCGCGCTCGGCATCGCCGCGGGTTGCTGCGACCACCTTGTCGAGCCCGCTGACGAACGCGCCCAGGTGCCGCAGGGCCAGCCCGTCGGGCAGGGTCGGACCGGGGCGGTAAGCTCCGGCCAGTTGGCTGGTGCGTGCCAGCAGGGCTTCCAACTGGGCCAGTGTGCCCTCGGCTTCAGCCGCTTCGGCAGCGGCGGCTTGCCTGGCTATGGCGCGAACTTTTTCCAGCCGCAGCAGGCGGCGCAGGTGCGCGGCTTTAGGCGGCATGGCCCAGCAGGTCCTGCAGCGCGGCCATGCTGGTGCCCAGGTCAACCGTGCTGCGGGCGGGCTGGCTGATGAACCCGCTCAGCGCCTCATGCATGGCAATCGCGCGGTCGAGCACCGGGTCAGCCCCGGCACGATAGGCACCCATCAGCACCAGATCGCGATTGGCTTCGTAACTGGCGATCAGGGCGCGGAATTCCCGCGCCAGGGCGAGATGCCCGGCGGGAACAATGTCGGCCATGACCCGGCTCAGCGATGCGGCGACGTCGATCGCCGGATACTGCCCGCGCTGGGCCAGATCCCGGCTCAGCACGATATGCCCGTCAAGGATCGAACGGGCTGTATCGACCACCGGATCGTCCTGGTTGTCGCCATCGGCCAGCACCGTATAGATCCCGGTGATTGCGCCGCCGCTTTGTGCCGAATTGCCGGCACGTTCGACCAGCTTGGTAATCGTTGCCAGCGCCGACGGCGGATAGCCGCGTGCCGCGCCGGGTTCGCCCAGCAACAGGGCAATCTCGCGCGCGGCATGGGCCACGCGGGTCAGACTGTCCATGATCAGCAGCACCCGCCGGCCCTGGCTGCGGAAATGTTCGGCCAGGCCCGTGGCCAGCATGGCCCCACGCAGCCGCAGGTTGGGGGCGTGATCGGCGGGAACGGCGACCACGACGGTCCGGTCGCGCTTGTCGCGGCCCATGTGCCGTTCGACAAAGTCGGACACTTCGCGGGCGCGCTCGCCAATCAGGCCGACTACGACCACGTCGGCCTCGGCCCCGCTGGCAATCATGTCGAGCAGTACAGATTTGCCGACACCCGATCCGGCCATGATCCCGACCCGCTGGCCGATCCCGAACGTAGTCAGGGCATTGAGCGCGCGCACGCCGGTATCGAACGGCAGGCGAACCGGGCTGCGATCGAGCGCGCCGGTCCTTACCCCGCCGACCGGCCAGAGCGTGCGGGTGTGGATCGGCGCGCCCCCGTCGATCGGTTTGCCCTGGCCGTCGACTGCGCGGCCCAGAAAGGCCTCGCCGACCGGCTGCATTCCAGGATGTCCGCCCGGGCGAACCCGCGCGCCGGGGCGCAGCATGACCGTATCGCCCAGCAGCATCATCAGCGTGCGGCCATTGCGAAAGCCGATCACTTCGGCAGTGAGCGGAGCGCCTTGGCCTTGCGCCACCTGGCAAAGCGCGCCGACCGGGGCATTCAGACCCGATACTTCAAGCAGGCCCCCGTCGCAGGCGTTGAGCAGGCCATAGCGGCCTGGCGACAGGTCGATCCGCGCTTCGGCCAGTTCGTCCAGCAGGCTCAGCACGGGTTCAGTGCCTCGGCAATCGCGCGGCGCCAGTGGGCCGGACCGTCCTCCACCCCGCCGCTGGCCGTCTCGAGCCGCAGAGCGCCGCGCTCGAGTGCGGGATCCGCCATTGTTTCAAGTCCTTCCGGCAGATTGCTGGCAATCAGCGCGAGGTCTTCTGGATGGAGCCGCAGCACCTTGTTGTCATCGGCGCGGGCCAGCATCGCGGCGGCGCGGGTCACCCGGGTGATCAAGGAATCGCGGTCCAGCGCCAGCGGAGCGATCGCGGTTTCGCACAGCACCTCGACTGTGGCGAGCAGCCGCTGGCGCATGGCCTCGGCCTGCTCGGCGTTAAGGCGGGCGAGGGCGAGCGAGATCCGGCCGAGCGCCTCTGCATCGGCCTCAGCTTGGGCCTGCGCCTCGGCGCGGGCCTCGGCAAGGCCGGCGGCATGACCATCGGCCCAGGCGCGGGACAGGGGGTCGGCCGCATCGGCGGCTGGCGCCGGGACCGGAGCAAACCGGGGATCGCTGCGAAAGCCTGCGCCATCCCCAAGTGCAAGCAGGGCTAGGTCAGACATATTCGTCGTCTCCGCCGCCGACCCCGAACTGGATCGTGCCATCGGCGGCAAGGCGGCGCGCAATCGCCACGATGGCCTTCTGCGCTTCGACCACTTCGGCCAGCTTGAGCCGGCCGCGCCCGGCAATCTCGTCGCGCAGGCCATCGGCGGCCCGGCTCGACATGGCGGCGAAGAAGACTTCGCGTTGCTCCTCGGGAATACCCTTCAAGGCATTGATCAGAATGTCGCTTTCGACTTCGCGGAGCAGTGCGCCCATGGCCTTGCCGTCGAGCGCGAAGAGATGCTCGAACTTGAACATCTCGGCCTCGATCGCGCGGGCCAGGGCCCGGTCGATCCGGCCAAGTTCGGGCATGATGCGCTTTTCGGCAGCCTTGCCGGCATTGTTGATGATGTCGGCGGCCTGCCGGGCGCCGCCCAGATTCAGCATGCCGCGGCCGTGGCATTCGCCGATGCGTCGTTCCAGCAGGTCTTCCAGCATCCGCAAGGCATCTGCCGAGACCGGGCCAAGCGTGGCTATGCGGTGCATCACCTGCGGTTGCTGTTCGATCGGCAGGGCGTGCAGCACTTCCGCGGCGACTTCCGGATCCAGCTGGACCAGCAGCAGGGCAATCGCCTGGGGATGTTCACCCCGGATGAGCGGGATCAGCGCCTTTGGCGTCAGCCAGCGGGCAATCTCGATGGCGGGACCGGTGCTGTCTCCCAGCGGCAGGATCCGCTCCATCAGGTTTTCCGCCTTCACTTCGCCGACCGCGCGGGTCATCAGCGTGCGGACCTTCTCGCTGCGTCCACGCGCGCTGATCCCGGCCTGGCTGGCGCTATCGACAAAGCCGGTGATGGCATCGGTGATCTGCTGCGGCCCGATATCGCCTAGCGCGCACATCTTTTCGCCCAGCACCTGCAGTTCTTCCGGGGCAAGGCGCGAGAGAATCTCGGCCGCCTGATCCTCTTCCAGCAGCATGATCATCACCGCCGCGCGTTCGGCGTCGCCAAGTCCGGGCAAGGTGAGGCTTTCGCTCATGGTGCGGTCTCCGTCCGGGGCTGGCCCAGCATGGCCCTGAGCGCGACCAGTGCGTCATCGGGCTTTTCCTGCACGATCCGCTGGGCAAGGTTCACCTGTTGCCCCAGCACGGCCGGATCGGCTCCGGTGGGCGGGAGGGCTGCCAGATCGGGTCCGGTCCCTTCCGGTGCCGGCTCGCGCGGTTCCCGCTTCAGGGCGCGCACCAGCGGGCGGACGCCCAGCAGCAGGACCAGCAGCACCGCCAGCAGCGCAACCGCGCTGCGCACCGTCATGGCAAACCACGGCGCTTCCCAGAACGGCGGTGGTTCGGTGGCCACGGGTTCGAACGGGCGGACCAGCACCTGGACCTGATCGCCGCGGGCCGGATCGGCTCCGGTCGCGGCGGAAACCAGCGCCTTGATCTGTTCGAGATCGCCGGGCTTGGCCTTCTTCATTGCTTCCTGGCTGATCGCCACGGCTACAGACAGCCGCTTGACCTTGCCTGGCGCGGCATTGGCGACCGAGACTTCGCGGCCCAGTTCATAGGTGCGCGAGGCGGAGCTTTCGCCGGTAACCGGCTGCGCCCCGGCCGCGCCCGGCACCGTGGTCGGCTGGGGCGTGCCCGGCACGGCCTGGGTCGCGGGCGGCGGGGTGTTGGACAATGCGCCCGGCACGCCGGCGGCCGGAACCGGCCCGGGACCGGTCGATTGCGATTGCTGCGAGGTCTCGGCCCGGACCACACCGGTCTTGTCATAGCTTTCGCGGGCGGAGGTCACTTCGTCCATGTCGAGCTCGACCTGGATCTCGCTGGTGAAGTTGCCCGCCCCCAGCATGGGTGTGAGCAGCTGATCGAGCTGGGCGCGCAGCTTGTCTTCCAGTCGGGCTTGCAGTTCCAGCCGGTCGGTGCCCTTGGCGCTGGGATCGGACAGCAGCCGACCGTTCTGATCGACCACCCGCACGGCATCGGGTGACAGGCCCGGGACTGACCCGGCCACCAGATTGACGATCGCCGCGACTTGCGCCTCGCCCAGCTTGCGACCCTTGGCCATGCGAACCATGACCGAAGCAGAGGGCGGTGCCTCGTCGCGCACGAAGACCGAGCGGTTGCCTTCGGCGAGGTGCACCCGGACCGATTCCACCCCGTCGATCTGCTGGATCGTCAGGGTCAGCTCATGCTCGCGCGCGCCGCGCAGGCGCTCGCCTTCCAGCGTACGGCTGGCACCCAGCGGCAGGTTGTTGAGGTCTGATACCGGATCGGGCGTAGCCAGCGCCCCGTCCGAGGCAACCAGCATCCGCGCCTTGTAGAGATCGTCCGCGCCGACAGTCAGCGCGCCGGTTGCTGAATCGATCCGATAGGCAATGCCGGCCTTGTCGAGACTGGCGACCACGCCGGCGCGGTCGGCATCGCCAAGCTCGGCATAGAGGACGCGCTGGGGCGGGGCGGAGAGGAGCGCATAGACGACGGCGACCCCACCCAATGCCGCGACACCAAGAAACCACGGCAGGGCGCGGCGGACCAGCGGCTGGGCGGTAAAGCTGCCCAGCCGTTCCAGCGGATTGGCGGGGGCCAGCGGTGCGGGCGGCGCTGCGGCCGGGGAAGGGGAAAGCTCAGCCATTCATCATACCCCCATCCGCATGATGTCCTGATAGGCGGACAACAACCGGTTGCGGACCTGCAAGGTCGCTTCGAAGGCGATCGAGGATTCCTGGCGGGCCAGCATCACCTTGGCGATGTCGGTCTCCTCGCCGCGTTCATAGGCGGCGGACAGGCTTTCGGCATTGCGCTGGGTGGCAGTGACCCCGTCGAGCGCGGATTTGAGCGCATCGCCGAACCCGCCGACCGGGCCGGTCTGGACCGGATCGGCAGCCGGACCCTGCGCCGCACCGCGCACTTCCTGCAGCAGAGCGCTGCGATCGAGCATCTGCTGGCGCAGGGCGAGGATCTGCTGGATCCCGGCGGCGCTGCCGATTCCTCCGGGGCCGTTCATCGGCGGCCCCCGGCCGCAGCGCGGTCAACCGCGATCCCGGCTTCGCGGAAAGCGGCAAGGCGATAGCGCAGGGTCCGTTCGGAAATGCCAAGCTGGCGGGCGGCCTCGATCCGGCTGCCGCCGCAGGCATCCAGCGTCTGCATGATCGCCTTGGCTTCGCTCAGCTGCACGATGTTCGACAGGCGCTGGGCGGCAGGTTCGGGCAGGCTCGCGCCGCCGTCAGGCACCAGCCGGGCGGGCTGGTCGAACACGATGTGGGCCGGGGTGATCTCGGCCCCACCATCGGCCAGCAGCAACGCGCGGCGGATGACGTTTTCCAGCTCGCGGACATTGCCCGGCCAGCCGTGCAGTTTCAGCATGGCCAGGGCCGCATCGGAGATCCAAGGCAGCGGGCGACCCGGAGCGGCATGGCGCAGGACCAGGGCGAAGGCCAGCGGCGCAATGTCTTCTTGCCGTTCGCGCAGCGGTTTCAGGGCCAGAGGGAAGACGTTGAGGCGATAATAGAGGTCGGCGCGGAACCGTCCCTCGGCCACTTCGGTCGGCAGGTCGCGGTTGGCGCAGGCGATCACCCGCACGTCAACCTTGACCGGCTGGGTCGAACCGATCGGCACGACCTCGCCCTCCTGCAGCGCGCGCAGCAGCTTTGCCTGGAGCGAGAGCGGCATTTCGGCAATCTCGTCGAGCAACAGCGTGCCACCGTCGGCGGCGCGGAAGAAGCCTTCATTGGCTTCGCTCGCGCCGGTGAACGCGCCCTTGCGGTGGCCGAACAGCAGTGCTTCCAGCATCGCTTCGGGCATGGCGGCGCAGTTCACGGCCACGAACGGCTTGTCCTTGCGCGGGCTGCGGGTGTGGATGAAGCGGCTCAACACTTCCTTGCCGGTGCCGGTCGGGCCATTGATGAGGACCGGGATCTCGCTGGCCGCCAGCCGGTCGGCCAGAGCCAGGACTGACAGCGTTTCGGGATCGGCGGCGATTGGCAGCCCGGCCGGGGTCAGCGCGGCGATCAGCGCGGCAAGCGGCGCATCGCCGGCCGGATCGCGATAGGTCAGCGCCATGCGGCCGCGCTGGCCTTCGCGTTCCAGTCGGTTGCTGCTGCCGCGTTCGATCAGCACGCTGGGGCCAGGGCCGGGCGCGGCCGCTTCGCCCTTGCCGCGCAGGCTGGCGGTGGAATGGCCGACCCCCGACCCCAGGATTGCCGAGGCGCGCTGCACTAGCGGCGCATGCGCCCGGGCCACTGCCTCGCTTGCTGCCAGTCCGTTCATCGTGAATGCCCCTTCATGCATTAACCATGCTTCGTGAGGCTGTTCTTGCGCGTGTAACGTCAAAGGCTTCGGTAATTTAAGGCCAAGGGGAAATCCTTAGGCTGCCGGTCCCTGCCGCCACACGGTGCAGAATTCCGTCCCTTAACTTTCCCGCGCTCCGGTCGCTCTTTGCTGTGGCAGCCGCGCCGGATGGTCCGACGGCGGCTTGCGATACGGGACTATCCTCGGGAGTAACCACAATGGCAGTGATCAACACCAACATCAGCGCGATCAAGGCGGCCAATGCCTCGAATTCCGCCAACAAGATGCTCGGCTCGGCGATGGAGCGCCTGTCGACCGGCAAGCGCATCAACAGCGCCAAGGACGATGCCGCCGGCATGGCCATCGCCACCAGCATGACCGCGCAGGTTCGCGGCATGAACCAGGCGATCCGCAACTCGAACGATGGCATTGCGCTGGCGCAGACCGCCGAAGGCGCGATCAACGAAGTCACCAACATGCTGCAGCGCGTGCGCGAACTGGCCGTCCAGTCGGCCTCGGGCACCTATCAGGACGCCACCGACCGCGCATACATGCAGACCGAAGTGGACGAGCTGACCGCCCAGATCGACCAGGTCATCACCAACAGCGAGTTCAACGGTGTCAAGCTGTTCGACGGCTCGACTGCGACCGTGACCGTGCAGACCGGTGCGGATGCCGCCGATACCGTCGATCTGACCATGGCCGATCTAACCACGCTGGCGGCCAGCGGCGGTGCAGCCGGTTCCTATGACGTGTCGAGCGCGACCGCGGCCAACGGCCTGCTGACCACGATCGATACCGAGCTGGACGATATCAACTCGGCCCGTTCGGCGCTGGGTGCCGGGCAGAACCGCCTTGAATCGGTGGTCAACAACCTGACCAGCACTTCGACCAACCTCAGCGATGCCCGCTCGCGGATCGAGGATGCCGACTATTCGGCCGAAACGACCGCGATGGCCAAGGCCCAGATCCTCTCGCAGGCTTCGACCGCGATGATCGCCCAGGCCAACCAGAGCCAGCAGAACGTCCTGTCGCTGCTGCGCTAAGCACATCGGCACCGATTGCCTGACCCTTCCAGGCATGGCCCGGCGGTTTCCCCACCGCCGGGCCTTTCGCGTGCCCGCCCCCTCGACAAGGTCGCCCCGGCGCGGCACAATCGCGACAATGAAAGCGCCGCTTCCGCAATGCCTTGCACTTGCTCTTGCCAGTCTTGCCCTTGCGGCGGGATCACCGGCATCGGCGCAGGAAGCACCGGCGCAGGTGGCGCCGGTGCCTGCTGCCGCACCCGCAGCAGCTCCGGTGCTGCCGGGCAACAAGGTACAATGCGTCTATGACTACATGGCGGTCGAGGACCGCGAGATGGCCCTGCTGCTGTTCGCGCGGGAAATCGCCAACGGTGGGCGTTTCAGAAAAGGTTCGCCCAATGTCCAGGCGGTCGACCGGCTGATCGAGGAAGCGCACGAGAAGTGCCTCGCCCGGTTCAACTGGTCGGTAGCCCGGTCCGACGCGGCAACGGGCTATGCCCTGGCTGCGGTGCTGGTCGAGGCGTTGTCTCAGGCCATCGAAACCTTCGGCTATCCGATCGAGCCGCTCAACAGTTACCTCGCCGAGAACCGGGCGCGACTGATTGTGAAAGGCGCCATCGGCACGGCAGAGCGGGACAAGCTGTCACTCTACCTCAAGGAGAATGGCTGGGAAAAGGCCAGCCCGGAAGAACTGGCCCTGGCCGGAGTCTATCTGGAGACACGGCTCTTGCAGGACCAGGCCGAACGGAGGTTCGGCTATTACAGCGGTCCTGCCCGCAAGCCTATTCGGAAGCAGCCAGCCCGGGCAGGGAAAGCAAAGCGCGGTAAGCCTTGAGCCGGGTCTTCTTCGGCAGCCCGTCGATTGCTTCGAAAGTGCGGTAACCCAGCCGGCACTTGCCGCTGGTGGTGTGACTGCCGCGATAGGCATCGGCCAGTTTGGGGATCACTTCCTTGGCGAACAGCCGGGTCGCCTCGGTCTTGTCCATCGGCTCTACCCGCTCGTTCGAGCGCAGGAAATCGCCAGCAAGGATGTCCTCGTCGCGCTGGAACGCCAGATCTTCGGGGCTGTTCGCCAGGCTGATCGTGCCAAGCTGGACCGTGCAGGCCGGGTATCCTCGCTCCCGCTGGCTGCGCGCGGCGTTGGCATAAAGCGCCAGCGACCGTTCCAGCAAGGCATCGGGCGCGCGGCCAAAGCCCTTGGTCACGGCAACGATCAGGCGCGTTCGTCCGCCTTCGGCTGCCTCGCGCAGGGTGAGGCCGCTGTTGGCGCTGCGCCAGACATCGGACACGGCATCTTCGGCAATCTCTGGCATCCGGGTCATGGCGGCCTGCCACAGCGGCGATTCGAGCAGCTTGGCGCGCACGACATCGCGCGAACCGGCCCCGCCGGGCGGGCCGGGAAGCTCTGATTTCTCGGCCTGGCGGGTGATGACCCGGGCCTCCAGCAGTTCCTTGGCCGGGGGGAGCCACATGTTTTCGTGGCCATAAGTCAACGCCTTGTCGATGAAGGCGGGGTCCACGTCGGCCAGTTCGTAGGCCAGGCGCAGGGTATCGTTGCCGTTGACGCCGAACACGGTGGTCTGGGTCAGCTTGCGGTAGGTCCGGGGGCGCACTTTTCCGGCCATTCCGCGATCGCCCACCTGCACCGCCTGGTGGAATCCGATCTGGCCGAGCGGACCGATGACGCGCTGGCGGCCGGCGACGAAGACCTGCGTGCAGGCCGAGGCGCAATAGAATTCCACGTAGGTATCAAGCTTCCGCTTGCGTACCAGGGCCGCCATCAAGCGTGCCTCGATGGTATAACCACCGGCAGACGAGAGGTGGACAACGCGCACATCAGGGGCACTTCGCAGCACCGCGTCGAACTTGTGGAACGATCCCTCCAGGATCATGCCGACGACATAGACGGTCTTGCCATCGGCCGAGAGCGTGACCTGCAATTCCTGCTTGCGCGAGATGACAGCCGGAGGCGCCGCCGGAGCCGGAGCGGGAGGCGCCACCGGCTTCACCGTCCCGGCGGCCGGAGCGCGGCTGGCCTCGCGGCTCTGGTTGGCGGGCTGGGCGGACAGGCCGCCCGCCAGGGCAAGGGCGCCAAGCGGCAGGAGGGCAAGAGCGGGCAGTCTGGCAGGCATCGCGGCGGACTATGCCGCGCAATCGGCCAGGGCGAAAGCCCCCTTGCGCCAGCGCGTTACCGGTCTGCCCTGCGCTTCAAGGTTGGAACCGCACGCCGGCAATGGCATAGCAGGCGGCAAAGCAGGCCAAGGCCAAACCGGGAGAACACATGACAGGCTATGTAGGGGCGATCGACCAGGGCACCACCAGCACGCGGTTCATCGTGTTCGACCGCGCCGGCAGCATCATCTCGGTCGCGCAGAAGGAACACGCCCAGATCATGCCCCAGCCGGGCTGGGTCGAGCATGACGCGGACGAGATCTGGAGCAACACCCGCGAAGTGATCGGCGCGGCCCTGGCCAAGGCCGAGCTGACCCCGGCCGACCTTGCCGCGGTCGGCATCACCAACCAGCGTGAGACGACCGTGCTGTGGGACAAGGCGACCGGCCACCCGGTCCACAACGCGCTGGTCTGGATGGACGCGCGGACCGAGCGGCTGGTGGCCGAACTGGAAGCCGACGGCGGGCAAGACCGGCTGCGCGGCAAGACCGGTCTGCCGCTCGCCACCTATTTCTCCGGCCTCAAGCTGCGCTGGCTGCTCGATCATGTGCCGGGCGCGAAAGCGCGGGCCGAGGCGGGCGAGCTATTGTTCGGCAATATCGACACCTGGCTGGCCTGGCACCTGACTGGCGGGCCGAACGGCGGGCTGCACATCACCGATGTCACCAACGCCTCGCGCACCCAGCTGATGAACCTGGAATCGCTGGACTGGGACGCGGAGATCCTGGCCCTGCTGGATATCCCGCGCGCCTGCCTCCCGCAGATCCGCTCGTCGAGCGAAGTCTACGGCACCTGCACCGGCGTGCTCGATGGCGTGCCGCTGGCCGGGATCCTGGGGGATCAGCAGGCCGCGCTGTTCGGCCAGGCCTGCCTTTCGCCGGGGGAGGCCAAGAACACCTATGGCACCGGCTGCTTCATGCTGATGAACACCGGGGAGAAGCCGTTCCCCTCGAACCGCGGCCTGCTGACCACGCTGGGCTACAAGCTGGGCGATGCCCCGGCGGTCTATGCGCTGGAAGGTTCGATCTCGATCGCCGGGGCGCTGGTCCAGTGGCTGCGCGACAATCTGGGCCTGATCGCCAACGCGGCCGAGATCGAGGCGCTGGCCGCCAGCGTGGAGGACAACGGCGATGTCTATTTCGTGCCCGCTTTCTCCGGGCTTTACGCCCCGCACTGGGATGCCAGCGCGCGCGGGGTGATCGCCGGGCTGACGCGCTTTGCCGGCAAGGGCCACCTCGCCCGCGCCGTGCTGGAAGCGGTCGCCTTCCAGACCCGCGAAGTGCTCGACGCGATGAGCGCGGATTCGGGCGTTGCCATTACCGAGCTGCGCACCGACGGCGGCATGGTGGTGAACGAGCTGCTGATGCAGTTCCAGTCCGACATCCTCGGTGTGCCGGTGGTCCGCCCCAAGGTGATTGAAACCACGGCGCTGGGCGCAGCCTATGCCGCGGGCCTGGCGGTCGGGTACTGGCAATCGACCGATGATATCGCCGCCAACTGGGGCCAGGACAAGCGCTGGACGCCGGCCATGGCCGACGACCGGCGGCAGATGCTCTACGGCAAATGGAACAAGGCCGTCGCGCGCAGCCGGGATTGGGTAGAATAGGGCGGATGGCCCAGCGCAAGTTCGACATGATGGCGGACAATCGCACCCGCGCCGACCTGCTGGCGCGGCTGGAGCCTTACTGGAAAATGGAGGCCGGCAACGTGGTGGTCCTGCCGCTGGTCATGCTGTTGCTCAGCGGCGGCCAGGTTGGCTGGGTCAGCCTGGTGCCGATGGCGGCGATGGTGGCCATGCTGGTGATCGGCGCGCTGTACTGGCGCGGCAAGGTCCGCCAGTTGAAAGGCGAAGCGCAGGACTGGCCCGGCCTGCTGCGCCTGATCGCCCGCCTGCAAGTGCCGGTATTGATCCTGACCCTGCTCGGCTGCGCTGCCGCAGCGGCGGGCTGGCTGATGCCCGATCTGGCCCGCGGCACTGCCGATCGCTGGTCCGCCACCGCCAGCGCGGTGCTGGCCGTGCTGGAATACGTCAACTACTACCACCGCCAGCTCCAGCACTTTGACAACAAGGCCGATTTCAGGCGGATGCTGGCGGGCAAGGGCTTCCGGCAATCGTGGATGGCGCGCGACCTGGCGGGGCTGAAGCGTGGGGAGTAGGGCCTGCGAGCCCGGCGGAAGTTCTGCTTTCGATGATGCAGATTTGCAGGGGCGATGGTAGAATGTTGGGGTTATCGGACATGACAGTGCAGTTTTGAAATTGGCTTCAACGAAAGAATTTCCTCGACCTCATATTCCGAATTCCAGCCTCCCAAGTGGCCCGTTCCCAAAAGTGAAAATCGCTTTCGCCCGCGGAATTTCACTTCAAATGCCTCAATCCGGAATTGGCCATAAAGTTGGCTGTCGTATATTCCGGAACTTGGCCATTCTATCTTGTAAGTATAGTTTGAGTAGACCTGTTCCGGGTTATAGTTGAGCCAACTTGGTTCATCGAGATAGAGCGCGCACTCCCTGCTCGGTGATCGCTTCTCAAAGAAGTCGGAACCCTCGAACTGCCAAAGCCATGTCCCCTCGATGGTGCGGACACGCTGTTGAAATAGCACTAGGCCGACCAGTAGCGCCGCAGCGCCAGCGGAGAACAAAAAAGCTATTTTCTTTGGTGTTATGCGCTGCATCCATACTAGATGCACTAGACACGGAAGGTCCGCAATGTTGTCGTGTCCGGACAGTCGCCTATGGCCGGATAGTTGGGGGAAGCGGACAACGGAACGCCAGCCTTTTCAATTCCTCGGCTTAATTCGCGTAACTCGTGGAGGGCCGACACTCACCACATCAACGCAGTGGTTGAGCGTCGCTAGATACCAGTGCTCAAGTGGTCCGGGATAATTGTCGTCGGCGAAAGTCGTCTCTGAGATGTAGCGTAAAAATGCGGTGCCGAAGCGTCGTTCGAGGTGCCTTGTGAAAGGAGGCTCCCCGTCTTCAGCTTTCCAAAAGCTCTCGTTGCGGACCACGTAGGCAACATAGTTATCCCAATTAAGCTGAAAGGCACGGCTGTCTTCCGTTACGATGAGCGGACGGGCCTCACCTAGATCCATATCGGCAAACTTTATTTTTTCTGTCTCGCCAAGGAGACCTTCGGCGACCACGATTTGCAGTTCATTGCAGACGGGCTCGCCGATCTCCGTCAAGTACAGGTTCAAATTTCCCACGGGGAACAACACCGACTAACCTCCTGACTTGCTTTGCGTAAACGATGGTAGCCACCTCGCCAGCGTCCGCAATGTTGTCGTGTCCGGTCAGTCCGCTAAGGCCGGAAAGTTGGGGGAACCGGACGGCCTTTACTGGGTTAACTCAGAGCCGATTACAGCTCCGTCCTTCTTCCTGATGCCCATCGAAACGCCGCCGCCGGTAGCCGATTCCTGCGAAGCCAGCTCGACCGTCCAGATATCTCCATGATCTTCTATGTGCCACGTGCGGTGCTCTGGTCTTGGCAAAGCTTCAGGACGATGTTTGCGGACGTACTCTTCCGAAATGGCGAGCGGGTTAACATCAGCCGTGTCACTGACTGGTCGTTTGCCGCAGGATCCAGCGAGCATCGCAAATGCAGCAACAACTATCCATCTTGTCCAGTGCATGCCTTAAGCTACCACCATCGCCGACGTCCGCAATGTTGTCGTGTCCGGAAAGTCGGCTAACGACGCAAGTCCTCTCAAAC
>ERZ761602.2237-NODE-2237-length-31240-cov-6.061055_pt1 | contig 31240 bp, 25 predicted proteins | sample MGYA00512165_ERZ761602 | MGnify/ENA primary metagenome ERZ761602 (study PRJEB28899, sample SAMN02445085) | bioreactor sludge metagenome | biome: EBPR sludge; isolation source: Thorneside wastewater treatment plant | place: Australia: Brisbane, Thorneside...
CTCGTCGGCCGAGCTCGGCTCCTCGCGGTCGCGCCGGAGCTCGTAGGCGACGAGCTGCGCTTCGGCGCGCTCGAGCGCGTCGGCGCGGGGGTCGCGCGCCGTCGCCGCGAGCAGCTCGAGCGCTCGCTCGCTGCGACCTGCCTGACGCTCGATCATCGCGAGCACCATGCGTCCACCCGCGCTCGGCTGCTCCGCGAGCGCCTGCTCGAGCAGCGGGCGCGCGACCTCGAGCTTGCCGGAGCGCACCGCGGCGCTGCCCATGCGGTAGCGCAGATCCGCCACGCTCGGGCCGCCGGGCGCGGCGCGCGAGAGCTCCTGAGCGCGCGCCAGCAGGCCCGCCGAGGCCGCGATCGTGCGCGCCGCAGCGGCGCCGTCGCCGACGGCGGTGTCGGCGTCGACCGCGCGCGCCATGGTCTCCAAGACCAGCCCGAGCTCTTCCGGGCCGCGCGCGGCGCCTAGCGCGCCCTCGAGCACGAGCGGCACCGCTTCGCACAGCCCGAGCCGAACGAGCGCGCGCGAGAGCTCGACGGTCGTCTCGAGGTGGGTCGTATCACGGCGGTAGGCCTCGACGAGCAAGCCGAAGGCAGCGGCCTCGTGGAGGAGCGGATCCATGCCGAGATCTCCGCCGATGCGCCCGCCGGACTGATCACGCATCGCCACGTACAGGGCGCGCAGCGCGTCGCCGTCGTCGGCGGCGATGGCTCGGCGCAGCACGGCGTAGAAATCCGGGTCGATCGTGCGCCGCGCCGAGCTCTGGTCGACGCTGCGCACGGCGCCGTCGAGGTCGCCCCAGCGCAGCATCAGGGCCACGACGCTGAGCGCGCCGGTCTCCAGCGCGCGCACGCTCTCGAGCTGCTCCTCGGGGCTCGGGCGCTTGCCCGTCTGGCGGAAGGCCACGTTGTGCTCGATGGCGAGATCGATCCACCTGCTCGTGTGCTCGAGCGTCTGCGCGATGGCGGTGTCGTCGAGCAGGCTGCGCGACAGGCTGGAGCGTTGGTGCTCTCCGGCGCGCTCGATCGGTTTGGTGCCGCGCACCTCCTCCGTCCACCGATCGAGCTCGGCGACGTGCTGCATGCGCGTGGCCTTCTGCTCCGGGCCGAGGCTCTCGGCCCGCGCGACCAGGAGCACGCGGGCGCGCCCGTCGTCGCCGCGCGCGCTGAGCCGCTCGATCGCCGCGTCGAGCGCGGGGCCCGTCTCGGCGTCGAAGAGGCGCGGGCTCAGCTCCCCTGCGCGGAGCAGGTAGAAGCCGCCGAGCAGGCTCGACATCGCGCGCTGATCGGCTCCGCGCCTGAAGCGCTCACCTGCGTGTACGAGCTGCCGCTTCGCGACGCCGAGCGCGAGCTTGCGCCGGGCCTCGCTGCGCGTTCCCTCGGCGAGCACCTGGTGGAGGCTCCGCGCGAAGTCGGCGTCGTCGACCCGCAGCGGCTCGAGCGCCGCCGGGCCCTGCGCGACCTCGGCCGGACCTCGCGCGCTGGTCGCGCAGGCCGTCGTGCAGAGGGCCGTCGTGCAGAGCGCCGCCGTCGTGAGCGCGAGGCGCGCGACGAGGCGAGGGAGCCCGTGGATCATCGGCGCGCAGCATACACGCGCGGCCGAGCCCGCGCCGGCGGGAAGGGCACCCCCGCGGCGCGCCGGCCCGAGGCCGCGCGTCTTCAGCGGCGGCCGAGCAGCTTCGAGCTCAGCGCCTCGCCGAGCTCGCGCGCCATGAGCGCTTCCACGACCTGCTCGGTGGCGCGGCGCTCGGCGTCGTCGACGTACACGAACTCGATCCCCATGCCGGCCGGCTGCTCCTCGGTCGCGGCTTCTTCCGTGACCGTCCACTTCACGAGGCCGCGCAGGCGGAGCGGCTCGGCCAGGTGGGGCACGCGCAGCGCGAACACGAACTCGGTGCCCAGCTCGAGCGGGCGCGCGGTGCGGATGAAGGTGCCGCCCTTGGAGATGTTCCGCGTGTAGTCCGAGAAGAAGGTGTTGATGCGTTTGTACTCGACGTCGAGCTCGATGGCCGAGCGGTCCCCTCTGCGTCGGTCGTCCGTCACGCCGGGAAGCTAGCACTCGGCCTCGGAGCCGGGCGAGCTTTGGTGTAACGACCTCGGCTCGGCGCCCGAGGCGGCCGGGGAGGACCCCCGGCAGGGCCGCGCGGCGGCAGAAGGAGCCAGGGAGCGATGGCAGTGGCGAAGGTCGGAATCGTCGTCGGGCGTGAGCGCAGTTTCCCGGACGCGCTCATCGCCGAGGTGGCTCGCCGCGACGCGGGGGTCGTCGCCGAGTACGCACGCATCGACCTCACGCGCGTCGGCGCGCCCGTCGGCTACGACGTCTTGGTCGACCGCATCTCGCACGAGATCACCTGCTACCAGCCCGTGCTCAAGCTCGCGGCGCTCGCGGGCACACGCGTCGTGAACGACCCCTTCTGGCGCATCGCCGACGACAAAGCCGTCGACGTGGCGCTCGCGGCGCGCGCCGGAGTCGCCGTGCCGAAGACCTGGGTCTTGCCGTCCAAGTCCTACGGCGAGGACACCTCGAGCGCCTCGCTGTCGAACCTCGCGTACCCGCTCGACTGGGAGGGCATGATCGCCGACCTCGGTCTGCCGCTCTACGTGAAGCCCCACTGGGGCGGAGGCTTCCGCGACGTGAGCCGCGTGACCTCCCTCGAGGATCTCTTCCGCGTCTACGATCGGAGCGGCCGGCTCACGCTCATCGCCCAGGAGGAGATCTCCTGGGCCCAGTACGTGCGCTGCATCGTCGTGGGGCGCACGGAGGTCCGGCCCGCGCTCTGGGATCCGCGCCTCGGTCACTTCGACCGCTACGTGAAGGCCGGCGAGTCGATGCCCCCGCTCTCGCCCGAGCTCGAGGCGCGCATCGTGAGCGACGCGCGCACGCTCTGCGAGATCCTCGGCTACGACATGAACACCGTGGAGTTCGCCGTGCGCGACGGCGTGCCCTACGCCATCGACTTCATGAACTCCGCGCCCGACTTCGACCTGAGCTCGCTCGGGCCCTCGCACTTCCCCTGGGTGGTCGAGAAGATGGCCGAGCTGGTCATCCGCCTCGCGAAGGAGCCGCCTGGCGACCCGGTCGCGCTCGGTCGCGCGGCGCCTGGCTCCGGGCGCCTGCCGGCCGCCGGACGGCCTCGCTGACGGCGACGGCGCGGAGTGCTACGCGAGAGCCACGATGAAGGATCCGTACGAGCTGCTCGGTGTCGATCGCTCCGCCTCGGGCGACGAGATCCGCGCCGCGTTCCGGAAGCTCGCGGCGAAGCACCACCCCGATCGCAACCCCGACGACCCGGAGGCCGCGCAGCGCTTCAAGGAGCTCAACGCCGCCTACCAGATCCTCAGCGACCCGAAGAAGCGCGAGATGTTCGACCGCTTCGGCGTGGGCGACGGCCCCGGCGGGGCGGGGCCCGGTGGGCCCTTCGGCCAGGGCTTCGACTTCTCGGAGATCAACCTCGACGGTCTCTTCGGTGATCTGCTCGGTGCGCTCGGCGTGCGCGTCGGCCAGGCGGCGCCGCTGCAGAAGGAGATCAAGATCAGCTTCGAGGAGGCGGCCTTCGGCTGCACCAAGCAGCTCGAGTACGAGCGCGCCGAGCCCTGCGACGACTGCCACGGCTCGGGCGCCGCGCCCGGCACCACGCCGGAGACCTGCGGCATGTGCAGAGGCCGCGGCCGCGTGCGCATCCAGCAGGGCATGCTGCCCATCGCGATGGAGCGACCCTGCCCGCAGTGCAAGGGCGCCGGCAAGACGGTGAAGGACCCCTGCGCGAGCTGCCACGGCGCGACGGTCGTGCAGAAGCCGCGCACGATCGAGATCACGATCCCTCCCGGCGTCGAGAACGGCGCGACCAAGCTCGTGGAGCGGGGCGGCAACCACGTACGCGCCGAGCGCCCGCCGGGCGATCTCGAGCTCGTCATCCGGGTCCTGCCTCACGAGCTCTTCCGCCGCGTCGGCGACGACGTCGTCTGCACGATCCCGGTCACCTTCCCGCAGGCCGTGCTCGGGGCCGACGTCGAGGTCCCCACGATCGACGGCCGCGGCAAGCTCAGGGTGCCGCCGGGTACGCAGCCCGGCACCGTGCTGCGCATCCGCGGCAAGGGCATCGTGAGGCGCATGTCCGGCGCGCGCGGCGACCAGCTCGTCGAGATCACCATCGACGTGCCTCGCCACGTCGACGCGGAGCAGAAGCGCCTGCTCGAGGAGCTCTCGCTCACGCTCGGCAACAAGATCGAGCCGCTGCGCGAAGAGGCGCCGAGCTTCATGGACAAGCTCAAGAACCTCTTCGGCTGAGCTGCGACGGTAGCCTCTCTCGATGCGCCGCGTCATGCGGAGCAGTGCCAGCTCGCCTCAGCGTGGAGTCACGAAGTGGGCTAGGCTAAGCCCGCTTCTCGGCTCGCTGCATGCAGAGAGCGAAACCCCTCCCACACGAAGAGCGCGCGAACCTTGGACGATACCCGCCACATCGACGTCTTGAGCGACTCCACCGGCGAGACCGCCGAGAAGGTCGTGCGTGCTGCGCTCCTGCAGTTCCCCCAGAACAAAGCGGCGATCCGCCTGCACACGCGCGTGCGCACCAAGGAGGTCGCGAGGCCGATCCTGGAGCGCGCCGCGCGCGAGAAGGCGCTCGTCGTCTTCACCGTCGTCGCCCCCGAGCTACGCGAGTTCATCCACCAGATGACGGCCGAGCTGCACATCGAGGCGCTCGACGTCATCGGCTCGCTCATCGGCAAGCTCGCGACCTTCCTCGATCGGGAGCCGCTCAACACGCCCACCGCGCTCCTGCCGCTCTCCGACGAGTACTTCCGGCGCATCGAGTCGGTCGAGTTCGCCGTGAAGAGCGACGACGGCAAGGAGCCGCGCAACTACAAGAAGGCCGATCTGGTGCTCGTCGGCGTGTCGCGCACGAGCAAGACGCCGCTCTCGCTGCTGCTGGCGCAGCGTGGGCTGCGCGTCGCGAACCTGCCGCTCGTGCTCGGCGCCGCGCTGCCCTACGAGCTGCAGAACATCTCGAGCGATCGCATCGTCGGCCTCACGATCGGCATCGATCAGCTCTGCGAGATCCGCCAGGCGCGGCTGCGTCAGCTCGGCATGCCCGCCGAGACGAACTACGGCATGCGCGAGCACGTGCGCGAGGAGCTCGAGTACGCCGAGTCGCTCTTCCGTGAGCGGGGTTGGCCGGTCGTCGACGTGACGGGGCGCGCGGTCGAGGAGACCGCCGTGATCATCCTCGAGACGCTGCGCGAGCGTCTGCCGCAGCATCTGGTCGCCACCGGCGCCTGAGCCGCTCGTTCGCGCTGGCGCGCGCCGCTCGAGCCGCGCGCCGCTCGACCCTGCGAGCCGCGCTCAACCCGGCGAGCCTCGCTCGAGCCTCTCGATCGCGGCGCGCTGCGCCCGCTCGAGCAGCGCCTCGAGGGCCGCCTCGTCGGCCTCCGGCTCGAAGCTGTGCACGAGCTCCGCGGCGAAGGCGTCGCCTGCGCCCATGCCACCCTCGACCTCGCGTGGCGCGTCGCGCTCGAGCGAGCCGCGCGGACCGAAGACCTCGAGGCCACGCTCGGCGAGCGTGAGGAAGAGCCAAGCGCGCGGCGGGAGCCAGCCGCCGAGCGCGGCGGCGTCGACGCCGAGCAGACGCAGATCGTCCTCGCTCGCCTTGAGCCAGTCGAGCTCCGCGACGAGCTCGGCGAGCGCCGCGTGGAAGCCCAGGCTCGCGCCGGCGCGGAAGAGCTGCGGGCGCGCGTTCAGATCCAGGCTCACCCGCACGCCGCGCGCCCTCGCGGAGCGCGCGAGCGCCGCGAGCGCGCGCAGATGCTCCAGCGAGGGCAGCACGCTCGCGAGGTGCAGGTGCCGCGCTCCTTCGACGGCGCGCGCGTCGACCTCGCTCTCGAGCTCGAGGTCGCGGTAGGGCAGCACGCCCCGCTCGGCACCGCGCGCGACGAACAAGAGGCTGGTCTTCTTGCCCGGCACACGCACGAGCCCACGCGCGTCGACGCCACGGGCCTCGAGCGCGCTCGCGAGCCGGCCGGCGTGTCCGTCGTCACCGACCGGTGCCGAGACACGCACCGCGAGGCCGCGTCGCGCGAGTGAGAGCGCGACCTCGACGGCGGCGCCTCCCGCCTCGACGGCGTAGCTCCCGGCCTCGGCGAGCGGCCCCTCGGCGACGAGGTGCAGCAGCGTCTCGCCGACGCAGACCACCTGCGCGTCGGGGCTCGCGCGCTCAGCATCGAAGCCAGCCTCGAGCATCGATGCCCGCGCTCAGCCGAGGATCCGCAGCGTGGGCCCACGGCGGTCTTCGGGCGCGAGCAGCTCGTTGTGGCTACCCATCCGGTAGCCGCCGAGGTCGAGCGTGACGAAGACGAAGCCGTGTTGCTTGCCGGCCTCCACGATCGCCTCGCGCAGCTCGGGCCGGGCCGCGCGCTCGAGCTCACTCGCGTCGAGCTCGATGCGCGCCATCGCCTTCTCTGAGGCGCTCGAAACGCGCGTCTGCGCCTCGCTCGGATCGAGCAGGTGGTAGCGCACGCGCACGCGACGGAAGCCGAGCTCGCGCAGCGAGGCCTCGAGCGCCGCGATGCGCTCGAGCCTCAGTGGCGTGACGCCGGTGCCGTAGGGGATGCGGCTCGACAGGCAGGCCGCGGCGGGTTTGTCCCACACCGAGACGCCCAGCGCCTCGGCGACCCGGCGCACGTCGGCTTTGTTCATGCCGAGCTCGACGAAGGGGCTCAGCACGCCCGCGCGGCGCGCGGCGTCGAGGCCAGGGCGGTGGTCGCCGAGATCGTCGAGGTTCGTGCCGTTGAGGATCGCGGCGAGCCCCCAGTCGCGCGCCTTCGCTTCGGCGATCCGGTAGAGCTCGCTCTTGCAGTAGAAGCAGCGGTCCGGGCCGTTCTGCTGATAGCCGGGGTCGGAGAGCTCGTCGGACTGCACCACGCGGTGATCGGCGCCGAGCGCAGCGGCGACCCTACGCGCGTCGTCGAGCTCGCTGTCGGCGAGGCTCGGGCTCACGGCGGTGAGCCCGATGGCGCGAGGCCGAGGCGCGCGGTGCGCGGCGGCGAGCACGAGCGCGCTGTCGACACCGCCCGAGTAGCAGACGAGCGCGCTGCCGAGCGCGCCCACGTGGCTCAGCAAAGCTTCGGTGAGCTCCTCGGTGCTGCGAAGCTTCGCGGCCGACATGCTCGGTTCCTACCACGGGGCGCGCGCCGCGCACCCGCGCGGGAGCGCCGAGAGCGACCCGGGCGAGCTCGGCGCCCACCTCGGAGACCGAGCCCGCGCTCGCCGGAGCCCCGGGGAGCGTCAGCCGACCTCGTGGACCTTGAAGCCCGCGACGGCGTGGCTGCCCTCCAGGCTGCGGTGGATCCAGTTCGCGTCGCGGCCGTTGACGGCGATGAGGCGCACGTCGTCGCCCATCGCGGGCAGGCCGGCGAAGCCCACGGCCTTCGCCTCGGCGGGCGTCATGATCTGGGCCTGGGTGGAGCTGACGATCTCCTCGGAGAGGAGCTCGCCTGCGTGGTGGCCAGGCGCGAGGTGCACTTCGAAGAGCATGAGCATCGGCGCATGCTCGCAAGAGCCAGGCCTCTGCCGCAAGCGCCGGTGACCGTGGCCTCGCGCGCCGGTGGGCGCTGCGCGCGCGCTCAGCCCGATCTCGGCGGCCGACGCGGCAGAACTTGCTCGCCCGGGCGTGGATGGGCCACGATCGCGACCGCGATGGAATCGAACCGCAAGGGGCAGCGCGCCCCCCAGCTGCTGGCCGGCCTGGCCGCCATGACGGTCACGCTCGGCTGCACCGACAACCGGCTGCCTCCGAACCCGGTGCCCACGCCCGAGATCCGGCGCGCCGTGCCGGCCTGGTTCGACCCGAACGCCGTGTGGAACCCCAACGCGGGCGACTCGCGGATCTACATCGAGGGCAAGATCGTCTTCGACACCGCGCGCCACACGATCCGCCCCGAGAGCACGAAGGTGCTCGAGCAGCTGCACGCCTTCCTCCTCGCACATCCCGAGGTCACGCGCGTGCGCATCGAGGGCCACACCGACTCGCGCGCGGGCGACGAGTACAACCAGGGCCTCAGCGCGCGCCGCTCGCTCGCCGTGGCCGACTGGCTCGTCGATCGAGGCATCGATCACCTGCGCCTCGTGGCGGTGGGCTTCGGCGAGAAGAAGCCGATCGCGCCGAACGAGCTCGCAGAAGGTCGCGCCGAGAACCGCCGCACCGAGTTCCACGTGATGGAGGTGAGCGGCAGGCCCTTCGGCTCCGCGACGGCCCTCGACGGCGGCATGGTGCTCACCGTGCTCAGCGCCGAGGAGCGCGAGCGGCTGCGCAACCCGCCCAAGGTCGAGCTCGCGAAGCCGGAGAAGTTCGTGCCCACCGGCGACGAGATCAAGCAGGCCAAGCCGAGCGACACGAAGAAGGACCCGGAGAACACCTACGTCGCGCCGCCCCCGGGCGGCGAGGCGCCTCCGCCGAAGGACGGCAAGGCGCCCCCTCCGCCGCCGAAGAAGTAGCCCGGGCGCGCCGCGCCAGGCGATGCGCGCTCAGGGTCCGAGGTGTCGCGCCGCCGGGTCCGGGGTGCGGTAGCGCTCGAGCAAGCTGCGCGTCGCCTCGAGCGAGGCGGCGTAGTCGAGCACGTTGCCCTTCGGCGTCGCGTACTCGAGGAAGAGGTTGTCGTCGGTGGAGACGATCGGGCCGCCGTGCTCGCGCGCGAGATCCTCGACGAGGCGATCGAGCTCGGCGTCGGAGGCGATGAGCGCGCCGAGGTGCTCCACGAGCGGGCGCTCGGTCGTCTCTTGCACCGCGGGCAGGGCGTCGAGGCGCTCGAGCCGCGCGCGCGAGGCGACGAGCGGCGTCGCGCTCGCGACCAGGATGCCCTGGGCGCCGCCCTCGAAGAGCGCCACGTGCTCGAAGGCGCGCCTGAGGGTGCGCACGACCACGCCGAGCTCGCGGGGCCTCAGGTGGTGGAGCTGCACCCACTGCTGCAGCACGCCGCCCGGCGCGAGCCTGCGCTTCACGAGGCGATAGAACTCTTCGGAGTAGAGCGCAGAGGCGCCGGCGAACCACACGCTCGTGAGCTCGATCGTCACCAGATCGTAGGGCTCGTCGCCCACGAGCAGCACGCTGCGTCCGTCGTCGAGCAAGAGGCGCGTGCGTGGATCGTCGAGCGCGCCGAGGCTCGGCCCCGCGTAGTAGAGGCGAGCCGCCTCCACGATCGAGGGCGAGATCTCCGCGACGTCGATGCGCTCGAAGGGGTAGGCGGCGACGGCACCGAGCGTCACGCCCGTGCCGAGCCCGATGACCAGCGCGCGCTGCTCGCGCTCGAGGAAGAGCGCGGGGTAGTGCGCGAAGGCTCGCTGCGCCTGCATCTCGGGGCCGTCGTCGCCCTGGAACTTCCCGTTCGTGTAGAGCGTGCGCAGCGCGCCGCGACGAGCGACGGTCGTGACGCCGCCGTGCACGTCCTCGCGCACGAGCTCGATCGCGTCGGGGGGCGGCCCATGCGCGAAGTACACGTGGGCTCCGTTGGTCATGCGCGCGAGGTCCCAGTGCGGTGAGAGCAGCGCGGCGAGCATGCCGAGCGCGGCGAAGGCGAGCGCCGCCCGGCCGGAGCGCGCCCGGAGCGCGCCCTCGCGACGCGCCCCGAGCAGGGCGAAGAGCGACATCATCGCGAAGAGCATCGTCACGGCGACGAGGCTGCCCTGCGAGCCGAGCCTGGGCAGCACCACGTAGCCCGTGAGCAGGGAGCCCGCGATGGTGCCCAGCGTGTTGGCCACGGTGAGCTTCGCGACCGCACGCGCGGCGCCGCTGCGTTCGGCCACGTGCGCGAGCAGGAGCGGGAAGGTCGTGCCCATGAAGAGCGTCGGCACCGCGAGGATGCCGAGCGCGGCGGCCGCGCGGCACAGCTCGCGGCCTCCCCAGGAGTGCACGAGCTTGCCCGCCGCGGCGAAGAAGCGGGGCAGCTGATCCCAGAGCGGCAGGCTGAGCGCGAGGCTGAGCGCGGCGAGACCGAGGCCGAGGCCGAGCGCGGCCTGGCCGTGCCGCGCGGCGAAGGCCGGCGCGCGCGCGGCGCCGATGCCGAGGCACACGAGGAAGACCGCGAGCATGAGCCCGAAGGCGTAGGCGCTGTTGCCGATGAGCAGCGTGAGCAGGTGCGTCTCGACCACCTCGGCTGCGAAGACGGCGAGCCCCGAGCCCGCCGCGAAGAACAGCATGCTCGGCGCGAGCGACGCGTCGTTCGAGCTCTCGTCGCGCGAGGACCGGGCCGGCGCGCTCGCGGCCCAGCGCCCGCCTTGCCAGAGCGCGACGGCGCCGAGCGTCACGTTGGCGAGCGCCGCCGCGTGCAGCGTGCCGCGCACGCCGAAGGCCGGCAGCACCGCGTAGGCGCCGGCGAGCGAGCCGAGCGCGCCGCCGACGGTGTTCGCCGCATAGAGCCGCGGCAAGAGTCGCGGGCCCTCCGCGTCGCCGGTGACGAGGCGCGAGAGCAAGGGCAGCGTGGCGCCCATGCACGCGGTCGGCACGAGGATCGTGACGAAGGTGAGGCTCGCGCGCAGCGCGGTGAGCGCGGCGAGCGAACCCTGCCGATCGCGGGCGAGCGCGACGTAGCCCTGCTCGATCGCGTCGAAGGCCAGCGGCGTCGTCGCGCAGACGAGGCCCACGGCGATCTCGGCGAGGCCGTAGGCCGAGAGCGGTCGCGATACGCGGCTCGCGAAGCGCCCGCCGAGGTGCGCGCCCAGCGCGAGGCCCGCCATGAAAGCGGCGAGCACGGTGCTCACCGCCCAGGCCGTCGCGCCGAAGATCGTGGCGAGCTTCTTCGAGAACGCGACCTCGTAGAGCAGCCCGGTCGCGCCCGAGACGAAGAAGAGGACGAAGACGAGTGCGAGGCGAGGGCTCACGGAGCGAGCCTCCGCTCTACTCGGGTCCGAGTGCGCGCGCGACCAGAGAGCGCAGGCTCGAGGGGCCGAGCAGGCGTTCCTGCCCGGGAGGCAGCACCGGACCGAGGCAGCGCTGCGAGATCGCCGCCGCGAGCAGCAGCGGCGCGCGAGGGTCGTCGCCTCCGAGCGGCGCGACCGCGACCTGCTGCACGCGCTTGGTGCGCGGCAGCAGCGCGTCCATGCCTCCGCCCCCCATGAGCTCGGCGGCTCTGTGCGCCGCGCCGAGCAAGCCGGGCGCGCGCCCGATCGGGAAGCTCCACCAGGCGAGGATCGTGGGCTCGAGGCCGCCTCCGCTCAGCTCGAGCTCCGCTGCGTCGAGCGTCGGGGTCATGCCCTGCGGGTAGCGCTTCGGTACGACGAGCCTCGCCGATGCCTTGGCGATGCGAGCGAGCTCGCGGTCGAGATCGCCGAGGTCGAGCCTGCCGGAGGGCTCGGGCGAGTAGATCGTGTAGGCGAGCTCGGGCGCGAGCGGCTCTCCGAGCCCTCGGTACCAGCCGTTCTCGTCGTAGCGCTGCACTTCGTTCCTTGTCCCGCGCATGGCAGCGTCGCGCAAGCCGCGCGCGCTCTCGTGCGCGCCCATCTGCTAGAGTGCGCCGCCATGAGGGTCTTGAGCGAGCCCGCCCGCGTGTCGCGCGCGAGCCAGGACGACGCCGCCACCCTGCTCGAGCGCAGCCTCGCCCGCCACCGCGGCGCGCCGCTCGGGCCCTCGCTGCGCGCGCGTGGGCTCGGGAGCTACCGCGCTTACCGCGAGCTGCTCGGCGCCATCGCGCACCTCGCCGAGCGAGGCGCGGCGCTCTCCGTGATCGGGCGCAGCGTGCGCTCGGAGCCCATCTTCGCGCTGCGCTTCGGGCCCGAGCCGGCGGGCACGCGGCTGCGCACGAGCGTCGTGCTCGCGGGTGTGCACCCCAGCGAGTGGATCGGCGTCGAAGCGAGCTTCGCGCTGCTCGAGCGGCTCGTCGGCGTCGAGCTCGGCGATCGCGCCGTGATCGCCGTGCCGGTACTCAACCCGGACGGTTACCTCGCCGTCGAGGCCAACCTGCGCGCCCACCGCCGGCGTTTCGTGCGCCACAACGCGCGCGACGTCGACCTGAACCGGAACTTCGACGCGCGCTGGGGCGAGCTCGGCTTCGTGCAGCGCCTCTTGCCGTCGGTGTTCTCGCCAGGCTCGAGGCCCGCGAGCGAGCCGGAGGTCGAGGCGCTCGGGCACCACCTGTCGAACGTGCGCGTCGACCGCGCCGTCTCGCTCCACTCCTTCGGCGGCGCGGTGCTCTACCCCAGGGCTTCGTCGGTGCTCGGCGTGCACGATCGCGCCGAGCACCACGCCTGGGCGACGCGCATCGCGCGCGCCATCGATCCGAAGCGGCCTTATCGGGCGGCCTCCTGCGCGCGCTGGGCGTGGGGCATCACGGCAGGTGGGCTCGAGCTCGACTGGCTGCACGATCGCCACGGCGCGCTCTCCTTGCTCGTCGAGTGCTCGCGCGGCGGGCGCGGGCTTCGGCCCTCGCGGCTCTTCGATCCCTTCGCGTGGTTCAACCCGCCACAGCTCGAGCGCGAGGCTTCTGCCATCGCGGGCGCGCTGCTGCCCTTCGTGAAGGGCCTCGACGCCTGACGATCACCGCCCGAGCGGCAGCACCATCCAGTGGTCGTCGATGCGGAGCGCGCCGCCGTCGAAGCGGTAGGCGTCGGGGATCGTTCCGACGAGCCTGAAGCCCAGGCGCTCGTAGAGCCTGCGCGCGGGCAGGTTCGTCGAGAAGACCTGCAGCTCGAGCTGCGACAGCCCGGCCTCGTCGCGCGCGTAGCGCTGCGCGAGCTCGATGAGCCGCGTACCGAGCCCTCGACGCGCGTAGGGCCGCTCGATGCCGATCGACAGCGAGGCCCTGTGCATCGCGCTCTCCACCTGTGGGCCGCGCAGCAAGAGGTGCCCGACCACGCGGGCGCTCGCACGATCCGGCCCGTCCCACAGAAGCCAGGCTCGGCTCCAGCCCGGTGCGCCCAGCGGCAGGCTCCAGCCGTACTCGGCGTCGCGCACGATGTCGCTCCGCGCTGCGCTCGCCATCGGTGAGAAGTGCGGCACGTCGCCCTGGCCCGACTCGGCCAGATGTCGCTGGAAGTGCGCCGCGAACGCGAGCGCGTCGACGTGGCGCGCCGGCACGGGAGCGAGCGGCTCGACCTCGACCGACATCGTGCACGCGATCCTACACGTGTCGGCGATGGGCTAGACTGCCCGCGTGCCGCGCTTTCCCGAGACCCCGAAGGCCAGCTTCGTCGCGCGCCGAACCGCGCTCTCCCAACGCCTCCGCCGCCCCGCGCTGCTGCTCTCCGGCAGCGCGCCTCCGCGCAACTACCCGGCGAACCGCTATCCCTTCCGCGCCTCGAGCCACTTCCTCTACCTCGTGGGTGCGCCCATCCACCACGCCGCGCTGCTGCTCCACGAGGGCCGCACCACGCTGTACGCCGAGCGCGCCACGCAGGCCGACGCCCTGTGGCATGGGCCGAGCCCGAGCCTCGACGACCGCAGGCTGATGCACGCGCTCGACGAGGTGCGCCCCATCGAGGAGCTCGAGGCCGCGCTGCGCCCGCTCCGGGCCGAGCTCGGCACCCTGCCACCGCAAGACACCGCCACGGCCGCGTGGCTCAGCCAGCTGCTCGGCCGCACCATCGCTCCGGGCTCCGGGGCCCAGCTCGAGCACGAGGCCGACGTCGAGCTCGCCGAGGCGATGATCGCGCTGCGCCTCGTGCACGACACGGCCGCCAAGGCGCAGCTCACCGCCGCCGCGCGCGCCTCCTCGGCCGCGCACGTCGAGGCGATGCGCGCCACACGCACCGCGGCGACCGAGGCCGACGTGCTCGCGGCCTTCGTCGCCGAGCTCACACGCGCAGGCATGCCACCGGCCTACGGCCCCATCGTCACGGTGCGCGGCGAGGTGCTGCACGAGGAGCGGCACGAGAACCTCGTCGTCGAGGGTGATCTCCTGCTCTGCGACGTGGGCGGCGAGACCCCCGAGGGCTGGGCGAGCGACATCACGCGCACCTGGCCCGTGAGCGGGCGCTTCTCGCCCACGCAGCGCGCGGTCTACGACCTCGTGCTCGAAGCGCAGCGGCAGGCGATCGAGCGCGTACGCCCGGGCACGAGCTACCGCGAGGTGCACGAGACGGCGAAGCGGGCGATGGTCGAGGGCCTCGTCGCGCTCGGGATCCTGCGCGGCGAGGTCGACGGTCTGCTCGAGCGAGGCGCGGCGGCGCTGTTCTTTCCGCACGGCATCGGCCACCTGCTCGGGCTCGACGTGCACGATCTCGAAGACCTCGGCGACCGCGCGGGCTACGCGCCCGGGCGCACCCGCTCGAGCCGCTTCGGCGACGCCTACCTGAGGCTCGACCGCGATCTCGAGCCCGGCATGCTCGTGACCATCGAGCCCGGCTTCTACCAGGTGCCGGGCATCCTCGCCGACGAGGCGCTCACCGGGCCCCTCGGCAAGGACCTCGATCGCCACGCGCTCGAGCGCTTCCGCGACGTGCGCGGCATCCGCATCGAAGACGACGTGCTCTGCACCGACGGCGAGCCCGAGGTGCTCACGGCGGACTGCCCCAAGCGCGCGGGCGAGCTCGAGGCCATCGTGCGCGGCGGCTGGTGAGCTGCGAGCTGCGAGCGCGTGCGAGCTGCGCGCGCGTGCGCGCTCAGCCCGAGCGCGCTCAGCCCGAACGCGAAGGGTGACCGCCCTCCGCGCGCGCGAGCTCGATGAGCTTCTGCTCGCGCGCCAGGCCTCGATCGGCGAAGAAGGGCCCGAAGGGCAGGAACGACGCCGCGCCGAGCGAGATCACCCGATCGAGCCCCCAGCGCCGCTCGCGCGCGGCGAGCCCGAGCGCGATCACGTAGGCGACGAAGAGCGCGCCGTGCGCCGAGCCCACGATGCGCACCGCGAGCGGCATGCCCGCGAGGTACTTGAGCGGCATCGCGACGCCGAGCAAGAGCAGGAAGGAGGCTCCTTCGAGCATGCCGACCAAGCGCAGGCGACCGACGGACGTGGAGAGCACGGGTCGGAGGGTGTCAGCGCCGAGCGCGCAGCGCAAGAAGTGCGCACCGGCACGGCGAGGCCAGGTTCCGCGCGTGGACCCTGGCGCTCAGGCGCGGCGGCGCGCCACGAGCACGTGGTTGTTCGCGGGCATGGCGATGGGCTCGTCGAGCGCGAAGCCCGCGTCACCGGCGACGCGCGCGAGCTCGTCGAGGTCGCGCACGCCCCAGCGCGGATCGCGCTCACGCAGGCTCGCGTCGAAGGCCGCGTTGCTCTCGGCCAAGAAGCGCCCCCCGAAGCGGTAGGGCCCGTAGAGCACGAGCGCCGAGCCGAGCGCGAGACAGCGCGCCGCGCCTGCGAAGAGCGCGAGCGTCGCTTCGAAGGGCGCGATGTGGATCATGTTGATGCACAGGATGGCGTCGGTCTCGCGCTCCCAGCCTGGCTCGAGCACGTCGAGGCGCTCGGCGGGCGCGAGGTTCTCGAGGCCGGCCTCCGCTCGGTGCGCCTCGATGCTCGAGAGCGCCTCGCTCGTGGGATCGGTGGGCACGAAGCGCAGCGCGGGGAAGCGCCTCGCGAAGTACACGGCGTGCTGCCCCGTGCCCGAGGCGATCTCGAGCACCGTGCCGCGCTCGGGCAGGATGCGTGCGAGCGCCTCGGCGATCGGCTCCTTGTTGCGCTCCGCTGCGGGGGCGACGCGCTTCACGGCGCGACCGCGTGGAGGCTGCCGCTCTCCAGCCAGGCGGCGCTCACCGAGCCCGGCGCCGGGCCGCCCGTGCTCGCGCCTCCCCAGAGCGCGGTGTCGACCTCCGGGCCCAGCGCCAGCCAGGTGTCGTTGCCGCCGTCGTAGCGGAAGACGCTGCCCGCGAAGGCCGCGTAGAACAGCACCCAGCTGGGCGTACCGATGTAGGCCGTCTGGTGGGCGAAGGCCCACGAGGCGTCGACCGAGCCTTGCGGTGCGACCTCGGGGTTGGCTGGGTCGTCGACGAGATCCGCCACTGGCCCGACCACGGCGCCGCTGTCGGTCACGTCGAAGAAGTGCGCCCGGCGCGGCGTGCCGCGTGTGTAGAAGAGGAAGGTCTCCGGGTCACCAGGCTGGGGGAGCCAAGCGATGAGCGAAGCGATCTCGGTGGGCGGCAAGCCCGGGAAGATCGACTCGATGGGTGCGCTGCCCGCCCATACGCCGTCCGAGCGCAGGTAGCCCGTGCCCGCCTCGTCGACGACGTAGAGCCTCGGCGCGGCGTAGCTGTGCTCAGCGGCGACGATGCCGCGCGGCGGTGGCGCGTTCGCGCCGCTCCACGCGACCGAGAGCGCCGTGCGGGACCACGGCGTGGCCGGATCGGCGCCGGGGAAGGGGCGCGTGTACAGCGAGAGCCCGCAGGCGCCGTCGGTCTGGCAGAGCGCGCCGCCGGGGCAGCCACCCTCGTCGGCGCGGCCCGGCTCTCCCGCGCTGACGAAGGGGCGCAACAGCTCGCCCGCCGCGTTGCAGGCGTCGACGGTGCAGGGGTTCGCGTCGAGGCTCTCGGGCTCGTCACGCGGCGTGTGCTCGCAGCTGCCCGAGACACACGCGTCGTCGGTGCAAGGGTTCTCGTCGTCACAGTCGTTCGCGCAGCCGGTGCCGGTGCTCGTGCTCGAGCTCGTCGATCCGCCTCCGCCGTCGTCGACGTAGCTCACGCTCCGACAGGCGAGGCTGCCCGTGAGCAGCCAGGCGGCGAGGCACACCGAGAGACGCATCCGGCGATGCTACGTCGTCGCCCCGGGCACGCGCAGCCGCCTCGGGCTCGCAGCGGAAAAAATCGACACGGCTCGACGTCTGCACGTCCTGCGCGACTCGAGGAATCGACCGAAAAACGACCGCAGCTCTTGCGTGCGCCCCCCGTCGACCGCCCAAGCCCCCAGAAGCGCTCCGCTCCAGCCTGGCACGAGGGTGTAGGCGACTTACATCATGTTGCAGAGACACACCTTGGTCTCCGATTTGGAGGAGCCATGAATCTCGCGACACATTCAGGGTTGGTGCTCGGCTTTCTCCTTCTGTCGGCCTGCTCGGGCGACGGAAGCGCGGACGGCGGCGGCGGCACCGGGGCGGGGACCGGAGGTACGGGAGACGGCGGCTCCGGCAACACCACCTCGACGGGGACCTCCACGCTCGACTGCACGGGAGCCGCCGTCGACGGGCCCGCGCGGGCCGACGCCGTGGTGCCCATCGCGGGCGTCACGGTGAGCACCCTCGCGGGCTCTGCCACGCAGGGCTCGGCCGACGGCCTCGGCTCCGCGGCGCAGTTCTACAACCCGGTGAACCTCGTCGTGTCGCCGCCCGACACGCTGTGGATCGCAGACTTCGACAATGGCGCGATCCGTCGCTCCACTTTCGGCGGCGACGTGAGCACGCATACGAAGCAGGCGAACTTCGCCCGCCCCTTCGGCCTCGTGCTCGCGGCCGATGGCTCGCTCATCGTGCAGACCGACTACGACGAGACCGGCAAGGAGGCCGGCAACTCCCGTGGCGCCGTCTGGAGGGTCGACCCGAGCACCGGCGAAGCGACCTCGCTCGCGACCGCCATCGGCCGTCCACGCGGCATGGCGCGCCTGCCTGGCGGCAAGATCGCCATCTCGGACACCTACCGCCACGACCTGCGCCTGCTCGACGCCACGACGGGCGCGGTGACCGCCCTCGCGGGTGTCGAGGGCTGCCCTGACTTCGACGATGGCAGGGGCAGCGCGGCGCGCTTCAACGCGCCCTACGGCCTCGTCGCCACCTCGAGCGGCGACGTGCTCGTCGCCGACCATGACAACCACGTGATCCGCCGCGTCACGCAGACGGGCGACGTCTCCACCTTCGCGGGTGACGGCGTGCCCGGCATGGTCGACGGGCCGATCGCGGAGGCGCGCTTCGATCACCCCAAGGATCTGGCCATCGACGCAGCAGGCAACGTGTACGTCTCGGACGTCGGCAACCTGCGCATCCGGGTGATCGGCATCGACGGTCAGGTTCGCACCGTGGCTGGCGACGGCGTCGCCGGCTTCACCGACGGCGCGGGCACGGCCGCGCGCTTCTTCGGCATGGAGGGCATCGACGTGACGCCCGACGGCAAGACCGTCTTCGTCGCCGATGGCACCGGTGGCGAGCCGGGCTTGCCCTACCACCGCATTCGCAAGCTCACGATGCCTTGAACGACATCGGTCGCGAGCTCCGGCTCGACCGAGGGCGCCGTGCTCAGCGAGCCGGCGCCCTCCGGCCATTTCGAATCGACTGTCGGGCCCGACCGGCCCACGATGAATGCACCCAGCGCTTCGGCTCCTGCGCCCACCGATTCGGTCGCCCGAGCCGGGAGGCGAACATCATGAAGACGCTCCTACCCCCTCCGATGCCCGACGAAGTGGCCCCATCGAGTGCCCCTCCGAGCATCGAGCTCCGTGTCGAGTCCATGGGTGGGCACGCGATCCCGAGCGGGCCGTTCATCGGCAGAGAGCTCGTGCGCATCGGCGCGCACCAGACGAACGACGTCGTCTTGCACGACCCGCTCGTCTCCAAGTTCCACTGCCGCCTCCGCCTCGTCGGCGACGTGTGGCGCGTCGAAGACCTCGGCTCGACCAACGGGACGAGGCTCGACAACGTCCGGGTCCGCGACGCCGATCTGCCGCTCCCGAGCGCGGTGCTCCGCCTCGGCGAGTCGGTGGTGCGTGTGCGCGAGGCGGGATCGCTCGAGGAGCCCGAGGTGCCGAGGGCCTCGACCTTCGGCTCGCTGAGCACGCGCTCGCCCGTGATGGAGCGGCTCTTCGGCATGCTCGCGCGTGTGGCGCCCACCGACACGACGGTGCTCCTGCAGGGCGAGAGCGGCGTCGGCAAGGAGGTGATCGCGACCGAGCTGGTGCAGCAGGGGCCACGCCGCGACGGCCCGCTCGTCATCGTCGACGGCGGCGCCATCGCGACGGGGCTCGTGGAGACCGAGCTCTTCGGTCACGCGCGTGGCTCCTTCACTGGAGCGCACCAGGAGCGCATGGGCGCCTTCGAGGCCGCGAACGGCGGTACGCTCTTCCTCGACGAGATCGGCGAGCTGCCGCTCGACATCCAGGCGAAGCTCTTGCGTGCGCTCGAGTCGCGCGAGGTGCGCCGGATCGGCGAGACGCGCATGCGCAAGGTCGACGTGCGCGTGATCGCCGCGACCAACCGCTCGCTGGAGGTCGAGGTGAACCAGCGGCGCTTCCGAGAGGACCTCTACTTCCGTCTGTCGGTCGTCACGCTCACCGTGCCGCCGCTGCGCGAGCGCCCCGAGGACATCCCCGACCTCGTGCTCGCCTTCGCGCGCGAGAGCAACCGGCCGGGAGCGGCGGAGCTCTTCACCCCCGAGGTGCTCGCGGAGCTCGCGGCGCACCCTTGGCCGGGCAACGTGCGCGAGCTGCGCAACTACGTCGAGCGCACCTCGGTGCTGCGCAAGGTCGTGCCTTCGCGTAGTGGCACGCATCGCATCGTCACCGCACCCGAGCCACAGGTGGACCTCGACCTCTCGTTCCGCGAGGCGAAGGAGGCGGCGATGGCGGCCTTCGATCGCTCCTACCTCGGCGCGCTGATCCGCTGGTCGGGTGGGAACGTGAGCCTCGCGGCGCGCAGGGCGGGCATGGACCGCATCCACCTGCACCGCCTGCTGCAGCGCTATGGTCTGCGTGTGCCGACCGAGCGCACCGTGGCCTGAGCGCGGCGTCGCGCGCTCTTCGCCTCCGTCCGCGCGCCGATCACCGAAGCGCCGTGATGACCGCGATCTGATGGTTCGAGGCAACAGCTGTAGCCACGGCGCAACAAGCTCTTTTGCCGCAGTGCGCCGCAAATGGCCGCAGTCATTGAGATCCCCAGGTGGCCCCCTCCTTGCTCTAGGAGCGAGCACCGTGGCGATGCAATCAGCCACGGTGGGCACGAGCGCCACACCCGAGTGGTGTTCTGGCCCCCACCTGGAGACTCCACATGGCCCGATCTGTTCTTCGTGCAAGCTTCGTTCTCGCGGTAGGCATCCTGGCAAGCGCCTCGGCAGCTTGCACGGACGGCATCGAGTCGGATGGCCCCGATGGCAGCGGCGGAGGAGATGTCGTGGACGCCACGGGCGGCGCGCCCACCGAGGGCAGCGGCGGCGACTCGGCGACGGGTACCGGCGCAGGCAACCCGACGGGTGGTGGCGCTGGAGGTACGGGTGGGTGGGGCGAGCCCGGCACGATGCCGACGCTGCCGGCGTGTGAGCACGTCGGTCAAGGCACCGACTACCCGGTCGGTCCGGGGCAGACCTACGAGAGCCTCGGCGCCGTGCCCTTCGAGAACCTCCAGGCTGGTGACACCGTGCGCATCCACGCGCGCCCCCAGCCCTACAAGGAGAAGCTGATGATCGCCGGCATGGGCACCGCCGAACAGCCGATCCGTGTCTGCGGCGTGCCCGGCCCGAACGGCGAGCTGCCCGTCATCGACGGCGCCAACGCCGTGACGCGCCCCCAGCTCGTCTTCCCCTTCGACGGCCACCAGCGCCGAGGAGTCATCGTGGTCGGTCACCCGAACGACTGGCCCTGGGAGCAGCAGCCCTCGCACATCGTGATCGAGGGCCTCGAGGTCACGAACGGATCGCCGGAGCTGAGCTTCGTCGACCGCCAGGGCAATACGCAGTCCTACCTGTCGAGCGTCGCGGGCATCTTCGTGCAGCGCGCCGAGGACGTCACCATCCGAGGCTGCAAGGTCCACGGGAACAACAACGGCATGTTCATCGGCACCGCCGGCGGCGTCGAGCTCACCAAGCGTGTGCTCATCGAAGGCAACCACGTGTACGGCAACGGGGGCCTCCACGATTACTACGAGCACAACATCTACAACGAGGTCGCGGGCGTCATCTACCAGTTCAACCACTTCGGTCCGCCGCGCTCCGGCCCGCAGGGCATCCTCGGGTCCAACATCAAGGAGCGCTCGAGCGGCGTGATCATCCGCTACAACTGGATCGAGGACGGCGGCCACCTCATCGATCTCGTCGATACGCAGGAGGCGATCGGCGACAGCCTCGGCAACCCCGAGTTCAACGAGAGCTTCCTCTATGGCAACGTGCTCGTGCGCAATGGCGCGAGCGAGGGCTCGATGGTCCACTACGGCGGCGACAGCGGCAACTACCAGTACTACCGCAAGGGTACGCTGCACTTCTTCCACAACACGGTGGTCGTGCGGAACGAGAACGCCGTCGATTACAACGTGCCTGCGCTCTTCGAGCTGTCGACGAACGAGGAGCGCCTCGAGTCGAGGAACAACATCTACTACACCTCGGTGACGCCCACCGTGCTCAGGCCGGTCGTCTTCCTCGGCGTGCGCGACGGCGTGATCTCGGGTGTCGCCAACTTCTCCCACGACTGGGTCTCCACCGGCTGGACGCCCTACAACTCGATCCCCGGCAAGTGGGAGACGGTCGTGGCGGAGGTGAGCGGGCTCGAGGGTTCGCTCGGCGGCACCAACCCGGGCTTCGTCGACGTGAGCACCGGTGACCTCCGCCTCACCAGCGCGTCGCCGGCCATCGCCGCCGGCGCCGACCTCGCGGGTCAGGTGCCGGACGACCTGGTGGTCAACCTGCAGTACGTGCGGCACCAGGACGCTGCTCCGCGCACGCCGAGCGCGACCCCGACGATCGGCGCGATGACGCCCTGAAGTCGGCGACCAGCTCGACAGAGGCCCCAGATGCGCTGCTCCGCGGCGCGTCTCGGGGCCTCCGCCGTTCCATGCTGCTGCGCGCTCGAGCGCGCGTTCGTAGCGTTCGGTCGCGCTGTGGCGTTCGAGGCGTCTCACCGCGTGAGGGCGTCTGCGCTCGAGCGCCGCCAGTCGCGCAGAACGGCCGTCGGCGTGCTTCTTGATTGAGCTCCTTGCAAGGGGCGACGAGCGGCAGACGACTCCGCTCGAGGCCTCACCGAGCGCCCTCACCGCGTGTGGAGGGAGCGACGCGCGAAGGAGGAGACGGTGAAGACGGAGACCATCGGCATCTTGGGCATGATCGACCACACCTGCATCGGCGACGTGGGCATGGCGCTCTCGAGGGTCCCCGGTGTGACCATCGAGGACGTGTCGCTCGGGAGCTGCACCATCCGGTGCGCGACGCCGGACGCCGTCGAGGCTGCCTGTGAGGCGGTCGAGGCCATCGGCTTCGTCGCGACGGTGCTGCGGCTGGGGGCCTCGGCCACGGGGCCGCCGGAGGTGTTCGACGAGCTCGGGCTCGACGAGTTCGAGTTCGACGACACGCCCACGCCGCCGTGGGGCAAGGCGCCGCTCGCCAGCGTCAGCGACGCGAAGCTGCATGCGCTCGCGGACGGCGCATCGCGACTGAGCTCGCTCTCACTCGTGCGCGAAGAGCGACGCTGAGTGACGGCGAGGCGACGCTCGCCGCCTGCGTGGGGTGAGGATCCCGGGGGGGAGCCCCTCGCTCCATGCAGGCGGCGCGGGCGGGGATGCGCCGCGACACCGCGCTCGCGCGGATCAGCGGGGCGCGCCGGGCTCGTACACGACGAAGCGACACTCGATGTCACCGTTGTAGACGACGAGCGGCGGGCGCACTGGGCGCATGCGGATGGCCTCGAGGATCTCCGGTGAGCCGGCGAGCACGCCGATGCGCGAGCCCGCGAGGCGTGCGAGGCTCCGCCCGAGCACGCGCTGCGCGTCGGGGCCGAGCTCGAGGCGCTCGCCGTAGGGAGGGTTGGTGACGACCTGGATCGGCGACGGGGCCTCGATCGAGGAGATGCTCGCGCGCTCCACGACGAGCTCGACGCCCGCGCGCCTCGCGTTCTCGCGTGTGCGCTCGAGCGCGTCGACGTCGACGTCGCGTGCGATGATCGCGGGACCGTCGGGCCGCGCTCGTGCCTTCGCCTGCTCACGCAGCGCGCGCGCGATCGGGAGCGCGGCGTCGTCGAAGCTCGCCCAGCGCTCGATCCCGAAGCGCTGCACGGCGAGCCCGGGCGCGAGGCCCCGCGACCACATCGCCGCCTCGATGGCGATCGTGCCGGAGCCACACATCGGATCCACGAAGGGCCGCTCGCGGTCCCAAGCCGAGAGACGCACGAGCGCCGCCGCGAGCGTCTCCTTGAGCGGCGCTTCGCCGGCCTCGAGCCGGTAGCCTCGCAGATGCAGCGGCCCTCCCGAGACGTCGAGGTAGACGGTGGCGACGTCCTTCGCGAGGTGGACGGAGACGAGCAGGTCCGGGTCGTCGCGGTCGATGTTCGGGCGCGCGCCCTGCTCGTCGCGGATGCGATCGACGATCGCGTCCTTCGTCTTCAGCGCGACGAACTGCGAGTGCGTGAGCGCGCTCGAGCGCACCGAGGCGCGCACCGCGAGCGTGCGCGAGGGGTCGAGGTGCTCACCCCACTCGATGCCGCGCACGCCCTCGTAGAGCGAGCGCTCGTCGTGGGCGTCGAAGCTCGCGAGCTCGAGCAGCACACGCACGGCGATGCGGAGCTCGAGGCAGGCGCGCAGGCCCTCCGAGAGGGGGCCCTCGAAGTGCACGCCACCACGATCGGCGCGCACGCCGCGGAAGCGCGCTTCGCGCAGCTCGTCGCGCAGCGCGCCCTCGGTGCCCTTGGCGGCCGTGGCGAAGAAGCGAGGCATGGGCCGCTGGATACTCCGGATCTCGGCGCGCCGCTCGCCGCGCGCCTACTTCGAGCCCGCGTAGAGCGCGTCGATGTCCTTCGCGAAGCGCTCCACGGCCACGCGGCGCTTGAGGCTCATCTTCGGGGTGAGCAGGCCGTTGTCGGTCGTGAAGTCCTCCGCGATGAGCCCGACCTTCTTGATCTCCTCGAAGCCCTTGAACTCTTCGCCGTACTTCTCGACCTCGGCCCGGAGCTGCGCGCGGATCTTCGGATCCAGGGCGAGCTTCTCTTCGCTCTCTTCGTGGATGCCCTGCTCCTTGGCCCAGGGCTTCACGACGCTCCAGTCGGGCACGACGAGCGCCACGTTGAATGGGCGGTTGTCGCCGTAGACCATCGCGTTCGCGATGAAGGGCGAGAGCTTGAGGCGGTCCTCGAGCGGCGCCGGCGCGACGTACTTGCCGTTCTGGAGCTTGTAGAGCTCCTTGATGCGCCCGGTGATGTAGAGGAAGCCCTCGTCGTCGAGGTAGCCGAGGTCGCCCGTGCGGAAGCCTCGCTGCTCCTTCGCTTCGGCCTCGGTGAAGACCGCTGCGTTCTCGGCGTCGCGGTTGAAGTAGCCCTGCATCACGTTCGGGCCGTAGACGACGATCTCGCCGTCTTTGGCGTCCGCCGCGGTCTGGGTCTTGTCGATCTCGATCCTCACGCCGGGGATGGGCTTGCCGACGCTGCCGATCTTGTGTGCACCTGGGCGGTTCGCGGTCGCGATCGGGCTCGTCTCGGTGAGGCCGTAGCCCTCGTAGACGGTGATGCCCAGACCGTCGATGAACTCGCCGACCTCGCGCGCGAGCGCCGCGCCACCCGAGAAGGCGTAGCGGAGCTTGCCGCCGAAGCGCGCGACGACCTTCTTGAAGACGAGCCGCTTCGCGAGCGCGAGCGAGAGGCTCTCGCCGAGGCTCGGCGACTCGCCGCGGCGCAGCTTGTTCGCCGCGCGCAGGCCGCCGTGGAAGATCGACTGGATGATCCCGGGCTTCTCCGAGATCTGCTTGTTCACGCCGTCGTAGATGCGGTTGAAGATGCGCGGCACGCTGAAGAGCACCGTCGGCTGCACCTCCGCGAGGTTCGCGACGATCTTGTCGACCGCCTCCGCGAGCGCGATGCTCGCGCCCATCGACAGCATGACGTGCAGCTCCACCGTGAGGCCGAAGGAGTGGGCCCACGGCAGGAAGGAGAGGCTGCGATCGCTCGGGCCGAGCGGCAGCATGTCCTGCACGGCGTTGACGTTCGAGATGATGTTGCCGTGCGACAGGATGACGCCCTTCGGGTTGCCGGTCGTGCCCGAGGTGTAGATGAGGCAGGCCGTGTCGCCCGGCTCGGGGTCGAGGCTCGGCACGGGCGCCGCGTGCCCCTTCTCGATGAGCGCCGCGTAGCTGCGCTCGTCGCTCGCGGGCAGCTCCATGCCGATGACGTGCTCGATCGTCGCCACCGAGCCGGGCAGCTCCGCCACCTTGTCGAACACCGAGGCCGAGCCGCCGACGACCGCGACGGCGCCGCAGTCGTTGCAGATGAAGGCCCACTCCTTCGGGCTCTGCGCCTCGTACATGGGCACGAGCGCGGCGCCGAGGCCGTAGCAGGCGTAGGCGAGCACCGCCCACTCCTCTCGGTTGTTGGAGACGACGGCGACGTGGTCCCCGCGCTGGATCCCGAGCGCCGCGAGCCCCGCCCGCAAGCCGTCGACCTTCTTGCCCACCTCGGCGAAGCTCGTCCACTGCCAGCTGCCGCTCCGCTTCGTGCCGAAGAGCGGCTCCGGGCCGAACCTCTTCACGGACGTCTCGAACATGTCGACCAGGTTCTTGAACTTCTGGGCCATCTCCTTCGGTCTCCTCGGGGGTGCGCGACCCTACGACCTCGCAGCCTGACACGTCAACGCGCCGGGGCCGCGCAAGACCCGCGTTCGAGCGTGGGAACTCCGCGCCTTCGACGCTGTCGCTGCGAGGCATGCAAAGCCCTCGCCTCCACCTCCGCCTCCGTCGTCGTGGCCCGATGCTCGCGCTCGTGCTCGCCGTGGGGCTCGCCCAAGGAGCCTGCGCCGGGGTGGATGGCCCGAGCTCGCCCGAGGAAGCGCTCGAAGGCGGCGAGGGCCCCGGAGCGTGGGTCGAGTCGGGCAGCGTGGCGCCGGAGCTCGAGCTCCTGAGCGGCGACGCGCCCACCGCGCCGCTCGGGCTCACGTCGACCGACGGCACCGGCCTCGTGCTCGCCGCGATGAACGCCGACGTCGCGATCGAGGAGCCCTTCGCGCTGACGCAGCTCCACCTCGTCTTCGACAACCCCGAGGACCGCACGCTCGAGGGGCGCTTCGAGATCGATCTGCCCGAGGGGGCGAGCTTGAGCCGGCTCGCCATGAAGATCGGCGACACCTGGCAGGAGGGCGAGGTCGTCGAGAAGCAGCGCGCGCGTGTGACCTACGAGCAGTTCCTGCACCAGCGAAAGGATCCGGCCCTGCTCGAACAGGGCGTGGGCAACCGCGTGAGCCTGCGCATCTTCCCGATCCAGGCCCGCGAGCGGCGCGAGCTCGTCGTCACCTACTCGGAGACGCTCTCGTCGACGCGCCCGTACCGGCTGCGTCTCCGCGGACTTCCGAGCGTCGGCAAGCTCGACGCGCGCGTGCACGCCTCGGGCAAACCGGTGGCGTCGCTCTTGACCGAGGGCAAGGCGCCGCTGGAGGACCTGCTCGTGGGCCCGGCCGAGCGCTCGAGCAGCCCGACGGTCGCGGTCCGCGCCGGCCGCACGCTCGCGATGCGCGTGAAGCTGCCGGGTGGAGCGGCGAGCGCCGACCCGCTCGAGCGCGCCATCGTGCTCTTCGACACGAGCGCCTCGCGCGCGCTCGACCTCGACGCCGGCCTGCGCTCGCTGCGCGCGGTCGTCGCCTCCATGCCGCGCGAGGCGCCGCTCGTGGTCGCCTGCTTCGACCAGGAGGTGTCCCCGGTGTACGAGGGCACGGCGGGCGGCTTCGACGACTGGGCGATCGAGCGCATCCGTCTGCGCGGCGCGCTCGGCGCCTCGGATCTCTCCGGCGCGCTCGCGTGGGCTGGCGCGAAGGCCCGCACGGCGCGCGTGAGCGGGCAGCGCGTGGTGATCGTGGGTGACGGGGTCGCCACGGCGGGCGCCACCAAACGCGAGTCCCTCGCGGCCGCCGCCAAGAAGCTCGGCGACGACGGCGTCGCGCGCATCGACGCCGTCGTGCTCGGAGGGCTGCGCGACGCCGACGCGCTCTCGGCGGTCGTGCGAGGCGCGGTGGCGAAGAGCGGCGTGGTGGTGCCCATCGAGGAGGGCCGCGCGGGCATCGCGCGCAGGCTCGGCACGACGACGCTGCCCACGATGGACGTCGCCGTCGAAGGCGCGAGCTTCGTGCACCCGAGGCGGCTCGAGGGCGCGCAGCCGGGCGACGAGCTCTTGGTGCACGCCGAGCTCGATCCCGCCTCGTCGGCGCGGCTGCGCATCGGCGACACCAGCGTGGAGCTGTCGCCCGTGGAGGGCTCCGAGCGCATGCTGGCGCGCTCGCTCGCGTCGGCGAAGATCGCGCACGTCGCGTCGTCGAGCGAGCTGCCCGAGGAGGCGAAGCACGCCGCGATCGTCGCGCTCTCGACGAAGCACCGCGTGCTCAGCCCGCACACCAGCATGCTCGTGCTCGAGACCGACCACGACTACACGCGCTTCGGGCTCGATCGCACGGCCAAGGTCGACGTGCTCGTGGTGCGCGACGGTCAGGTCGAGCTCGCCTCGCACGCTCGCCACGGCGGCGCGGGGCCAGGCAAGGTGGCGAGCGCAACCACGCTCGTGCCCGGGGCCTCGGCGCCCGCGGCCGCTGCGCCAGCGCCCGACACCGCGCGGGGCAACATGTGGGGCACGGAGATCGGCGACGCCTTCGGCGCGGGTGGCCTCGGGCTCTCGGGCATCCGCGAGGGAGGAGGTGGTCGCTCCGACGGCGTCGGCCTCGGCAACGTCGGCGCGATCGGTCACGGCGCCGGGACGGGCACGGGCCAGGGCTTCGGCTCGGGCGCCGGCAGGCTCGGCGGCGCGCACCGCGCGAGGCCACCCGAGGTGCGCATGGGCGCGACCACCGTGAGCGGTCGACTGCCGCCCGAGGTGATCCAGCGCATCGTGCGACAGAACTACGGCCGCTTCAGGCTCTGCTACGAGAACGCGCTGCGCCAGAACCCGAACCTGATGGGTCGCGTGAACGTGCGCTTCGAGATCCGCTCCGACGGATCGGTGGGCAACGTGCGCGACGCCGAGTCGACGATCCCCTCGGCCGAGATGCGCAGCTGCGTGCTCGGGGCCTTCACCCAGCTGAGCTTCCCCCAGCCCGAGGGCGGCGTCGTCACGGTCAGCTACCCACTCGTGTTCTCGCCGGAGGGCGGAAGCTCCTCGCAGCCCGGCGCCGAGCGCGCCGAGCGCACCGTGCCTTCGATCCGCATGCCCGATCGCGCGGCCCCCTCGCCTCCGCCGAACGGCGGGGACCCGCTCGTCGCACCCGGCCGCCGCGAGGACGCCTACGACGGGCGCCTGCGCGAGGTCATGGCGAAGCTCGGTCGCGGCGAGCAGCGAGCCGCGCTCGAGGACGCGCGCGCCTGGAGGCGCGACGCGCCCGGTGAGGTGCTCGCGCTCGTCGCGCTCGGCGAGGCCGCCGAGGCGAACGAGGACGCTGGCCTCGCCGCCCGGGCCTACGGCTCGATCCTCGAGCTGTGGTCCTACCGCGTGGATCTGCGTCGCTTCGCCGGGGAGCGCCTCGAGCGTCTCGGGAGCCGCTCGGCCTTCGCGCTCGCCGAAGACGCCTACCGAGGCGCCGTCGCGGATCGGCCCGACCACCCGTCGAGCCACCGCTTGCTCGCCTACGCGCTGCTCAAGCAGGGGCGCGCGCGCGAGGCCTTCGAGGCGCTCGACGTCGCGCTCACGCAGTCCTACCCCGGCGGGCGCTTCGCCGGCGTGCTCGACATCCTGCGCGGTGATCTGGGGCTCGCCGCGGCCGCCTGGGCCAAGGCCGAGCCCGGAAAGCGCGCCGAAATCGAGCGACGCCTCGGCGAGCGCGGCGCGAAGCTCGCGAGCTCGCCGAGCCTGCGCTTCGTGCTCGTCTGGGAGACCGACGCGAACGACGTGGATCTCCACGTCGTGGATGGTCGCGGCAACCACGCCTACTACAGCAACCCCCAGCTGCCGACCGGAGGCCGCCTCGTGGCCGACGTGACGAGCGGCTACGGCCCGGAGGGCTTCGTGCTCGAGGGGCCGCGAGCGAGCCGCGCCTACCCCTACAAGCTGCGCGCGAACTACTACGCCCGCGGCCCGATGGGCTTCGGCATGGGCAAGGTCGAGGTCGTCGAGCACGACGGCCAGGGTGGTCTGAGCTTCGACGACCGGCCCTTCGTGCTCATGAAGGAGCGCTCGATGGTCGACCTCGGGGTCGTGGCCGCGCCGAAGGGCTGAGCGGCGAGCGGGCCCTTCGCTGAACGTCCTGCTTGCGCTTCGCGGCGGGCGGCGGCAAGGAGCGGGGGCCGTGCGCTACACCGTCACCACCTTCGGCTGCCAGATGAACGTGCACGACTCCGAGCGCATGCACGAGGTGCTGCGCTCGGCCGGCCTCGACGAGGTGGAGGGGGCGCGCGAGGCCGACGTCGTGGTGCTCAACACCTGCAGCGTGCGCGAGAAGGCCGAGCAGAAGCTGCGCAGCGAGGTGGGTCGCCTCGCCAAGCTCAAGCGCGAGCGCCCCGAGCTGCTCGTGGTGGTCGCGGGCTGCGTCGCCCAGCAAGAGGGCGAGCGGCTGCTGCGCGATCACCGCGGCATCGATCTCGTCATCGGGCCCGACAACATCCCCGAGCTGCCTCGCCTCATCGCCGACCTCGGCGCGGGCGCGCCGCCGCTCGCGCGCACGGTCTTCGACCTCGAGGCGCCGCAGTTCCTCACCGCGCTCAGCGTCGCCGAGGGCGCCGCCACTGCTTTCGTGACGACCATGAAGGGCTGCAACGAGCGCTGCTCCTTCTGCATCGTGCCGACCACGCGTGGCCCCGAGCGCTACCGGCCGAGCGAGGAGGTCGTCGCCGAGATCGCCGCTCTGGTCGAGCGCGGCGTCGCGGAGGTCACGCTGCTCGGGCAGACGGTCAACAGCTACCGCGACCCCTCGCGCGCGCTCGGTCTGGCGCCATCGGCCGACCCGAGCGACGAAGACGAGAGCGAGTTCGCCGCGCTGCTCCGCGCGGTCGCCGAGCGTGTGCCCGGGCTCTCACGCCTGCGCTACACGAGCCCGCACCCCAGGCACCTCGTTCCCTCGCTCATCCGCGCGCACGCGGAGCTCGCGCTCCTGCCCCGCCACGTGCACCTGCCGGTGCAGTCGGGCAGCGACCGCATGCTCAAACGCATGATCCGCCGCTACACGCGCGAGGAGTACCTGCGGCGCATCGACCGGCTGCGCGCGAGCGTGCCCGGGCTCACGCTCTCGACCGACATCATCGTCGGCTTCCCGGGCGAGACCGAGGCCGACTTCGCCGAGACCCTGAGCTTGATCGAGGAGGCGGGCTTCGTGGGTGTCTTCGGCTTCAAGTACTCGGTGAGGCCCTTCACGCCCGCGAAGAAGCTCAGCGACGACGTGAGCGAGGCCGAGAAATCCGAGCGCCTCGCGCGCCTCTTCGAGCTCTCCGAGTCGCTGCTCGCGCGTCACCTCGCCCAGCTCGTCGGCTCCACCGAGGAGGTGCTGCTCGAGGGAGCCTCCAAGCGCGGCGTGAGCGCCGAGGGGCCGGCTGGAACGAACGCCGGGGCTTCGTACTCCGGCCGCACGAGCCGCAACGAGATCGTGCACGTCGACGACCCCGCCTGCGAGGGGCTCGTCGGCCAGGTCGTGCGTGTCACGGTGAAGCGTGCGCTCAAACACTCGCTCGTCGCCGAGCTCGACGACGCCGCGCGCCTGCGTGGTCTCGAGGCGCTCGCGGCGCGCCCCGAGCGCCCTCGGGGCCGGCGCAGCCTGCCGGTCGTCGCGGTGGGGGAGGCCTGAGCGTGGAGAGCCTCCTCGCGATCGACGGCAAGCATCCGGTGCTCGCCGAGGGGGTCTTCGTGGCGCCCAACGCGGTGCTCATCGGCGACGTGCACGTCGACGAGGGCTCGAGCGTGTGGTTCGGCTGCGTCTTGCGCGGCGACGTGGGCGCGATCCGCATCGGCAAGCGCAGCAACGTGCAGGACCTCGCGTGCCTGCACATGACGATGGGCCTCTCGAACGTCACCGTCGGCGACGACGTCACGATCGGCCACGGCGCGATCGTGCACGGCGCGACGATCGAGAGCGGCTGCCTCGTCGGCATGGGCTCGATCCTGCTCGACGGGGTCGTCGTCGGCGAGGGCAGCGTGATCGCCGCCGGCGCGCTCGTGCCGCCGCGCATGATCATCCCGCCGGGCTCGATGGTGAAGGGCAGCCCGGCCAAGATCGTACGCGCCGCGACCGACGAAGAGCGCCGCATGGGCGCGGCCGGCGCAGCCCACTACGTGCTCGGCGCCGCCAAGTACCGCGCGCTCTTCCAGTCCGAACCCGAGACCTAGCGCAGGCTCAGCCGCCCTCGCGAGCGCTCCGAGGCTGGTGAGACCTCCTCGCGATGCTTCGACCATCGCGAGGAGGGCGAGCGAAGCATCGAAGCGCGCTGCAGGCGGATGGGCCTGCTCTCAGCCGCCACCGACACGGGCAGAGCCGTCTCGACGGCTCAGCCCCCACCCACACGGGCAGAGCC
>ERZ761602.2238-NODE-2238-length-31237-cov-5.696427_pt1 | contig 31237 bp, 20 predicted proteins | sample MGYA00512165_ERZ761602 | MGnify/ENA primary metagenome ERZ761602 (study PRJEB28899, sample SAMN02445085) | bioreactor sludge metagenome | biome: EBPR sludge; isolation source: Thorneside wastewater treatment plant | place: Australia: Brisbane, Thorneside...
ATGTGCCGACGCCACTCCGGCATGTGCCGACGCCACTCCGGCATGTGCCGACGCCACTCCGGCATGTGCCGACGCCGCTCCGGCATGTGCCGACTTCACTCCGGCATGTGCCGGAGTCATTCCGACATGTGCTGGATTCATTCCGGCATGTGCTGGATTCATTCCGGCACGTGCCGGAGTCATTCCGTGAACGCAGATGTCTGGCGGCTTTTGTCGGCAAGCGGAAGATGCTGAATCTGCCTCCCAGGGGCCGGGGCGGGCTCACTACTTTTCCGCTTCCAATGTGACCACATCGGCGCGCAGGAAGACGGCCTGCATGACATCGCCCTCAGCCTTGTCAGGCTTCCAGAGCGCGAGCAGGCGGGTGGAGCCGGAGAGCAGGGTGATGGCGGTGTCCGTCTGGTGCTCAGGATACTCCCACTGCGGCACGGCGAGGCGGTGGACTCCTTCCGGAGGGGCCTCGTCACTCACAAGAAGCGTGGAAGGTGCCGGGTGATGTCGGAGCAGCCAGTTGATGTCAATGGTTCTTGCGTCAGCTCCGATGACGGGATCCACCTCCCATGTGGTGCCCGCCTGCATCATCTCCGAGAGCACACCCAGCAACGATCTTCCCGGTGAGGGCTTGGTCTTGTCATCGGCGGCGGGTTGTGACGGACCGGGCAGGGAGAGCTCGGTGGTGTAATGATGCTCGATGACGTTGCTCACCTTGGAGCGCTGGCCGCCTTTGCCCTCCAGCCAGAGGGAGCGCACGATGCGCGCGTTTCCCTGAGTTGCGGCGTCCTGCACGGTCTGCCAGGCGGCGGCGTGGTCCGGCAGGCCGAAGCTGTCTTTCTCCACCTGCCGGAGCAGGGCGGCGCCGGCTTCCACAATGTGCAGGCTTTGGCGCAGGATGCGCGGACGGGAATCGGAGAGGGACTCCAAATACTCTTCCACCAGGAGGAGGTTCTCGGGCGTGTTGCGCACGAGCAGCTCGGAGGATGAGGCGAGGTAGTTGGCCGTGGCGCCTTCCGGGAAGGGGATGCCATAGGATTTGAGAATCTCCTCCACAGTGATGCTGCGCCTGAAACGCGGCTCGCTCGGCATGTCAGCGGCCGCGCCGGCGAATGGATCGGCGGCGGTTGCGGGAATACTGCCACTGGACAGGAAATCCGGACGGATACGGAAACGCCGCACCTGCATTCCCGGCGGTAGGGCGGGGTCAGCCACGGGGCGCACGTTTTTAGGAGTGGGTGTCACGGCTTCGCCGCGCTGGGTGAGGATTTGCAGGGCGCGGTCACCAGGCAGTGGCAGGATATGCACCACAGCCGCCCGGAGAAAGGCCGCCCGCATGAGCTGCCGGCGCTCGGCGTTCGGGTCGGCGTCCAGGCTCCACACACCCAGAAGGCGGGTTTCTCGGTCGAGCAGGGTGGTGCTGGTGGTCAATTCCGCCACCGGCAGGCCGGACCACTGCGCCTCCAGCGCGGGGGACGAGCCTGCGGTGAGCCGGTCCCAGCGCTGGATCAAGGGCGCGGTCTGGTGTTTGAGGCGGACATTGATGTCTATCTCCCTGTGATCATGGCTGATGACGGGGTCCAACTCGATCTCGGTTCCGAGGCGGATTTGCTCCTTGGCGGAATTGGCGCGGTTTTTCTCGTCCACTTCATATTCCGTGGGCACTTCCCGCAACAAGCCCTGGGTGGAGACGGTCCTTTGCCCGGCCTTTGTCTCGCCGCGCATGGTGACGATGGAAGCGCCTTTGGCGAGAAGGTCTTCCAGCAAAGGCTGGTGGTTTTGCAGCGTGACGGCCTCGGCCATGATCTGGCGGACATCCGCGCCCGGCGCTTCGACGATCTCCAGTGTCCAGGCGAGTTGTGCGGGAGATGTCTCCAGCAGCGCCTGGACCAGGGGCTGCATCATGTCGTGAATGGTGGACATGGAGCGCAGGGCCAGGGTCTGGGTGGCGGGGTCGTAGCAGGCCAGGCTGCCCGGCGGCAGGGCGATGCCCTGTTTGTCCAGCCACTCCTTCATCACTTCGTGGTCGCGCTTGAGAAATGCCTCCAGTTCGCCGTGGCTGGCGCTGGGCGGCGGCAGATTCGGGGCGCGCAGGCGGCCTTTTTTCTCGGAGACAAAGCCGGTGATCAATTCCGACGCGGGCAGTTGATACACCTGGATGGAGTAGGCATACGGGTCCGCCTTCTGCGCCATGAGAATGCCGGAGAAAAGATGAACGCCGGCGAGCACGAGCGCCGGGTAGGAGAGATGGCTCATTTTCATCATCGCGAGGCTACCGCCGGTCCCCAACGCGCCACAAGAAAAAAACAGCCCGCCTCCGCCACTCGACGCACCTTGCGCTTCAGCCAGTCCATGCACTCGGCGGGCGATCATCGGATACTTGCGGGGCAGAAGGCGCGTCGTCAAAGCACCACGTTCTTCCATGCGACCCTGTGGCGAGGGCTGGATTTGTCCCGCCTGGTTTGCCGTCTGGCGTTTGACAGCAATCGTCATCGAAGGCGGCGGCCTTTCTTGCGCTTCCGCGACGCGCGTGGAAGGTGGCGCATGTTCACCGGACTCGTCGAAACCACAGGCCAGGTCATCGCCCTCGAAACGCGCGGAGAAAGCGCGCGTCTGACGCTGGACGCGGGGCCGCTGGCGGCGGAGCTGGCCTTGGGGGAGAGTCTGGCGGTCAATGGCTGCTGCCTCACCGTGGCGGAACTGGACGCGCGATCAGGGCGCGCGGGATTCGACCTGCTCATGCAGACGCTGAAGGTGACGAGCCTTGGGGATTTGCAGCCGGGCTCGCTGGTGAATCTGGAGCGGGCGATGGCTCTGGGCGCGCGCTTCGGCGGCCACTTCGTGCAGGGGCATGTGGATGCGACGGCGCTCATCCTGGACTGGAGCCAGCACGGGCAGGACTACCGCCTGGAGGTGGAGCTGCCGCCCGGGCACCGCGGGCTGGTCATTCCCAAAGGGTCCATCTGCCTCGACGGCATCTCCCTGACCGCCGCCGAGGTCGGCGGGGGCAGTGTCACCTGCTGGATCATCCCGCACACCCGCGCGGTGACGCATCTGCGCGGCAAAAAGGCGGGGGACCGGGTGAATGTGGAGTTCGACATGCTGGGCAAATATGTGCGCGAACTGATGCGCGCGGGATCGCAGGCCGCTGGAGCTGCATCTTGACGGCATCCCGCCTTTCCGGCATCATGCTCTGCGGCCGGCGGAGGCCGGTCCGAAATCCCATGCTGAAAGTTTTTCATTCCCACCGGCCCGTGTTGCGCCTGGCCTGCTGTCTTTCCCTCACGGCCGCCGGCCTGGGCGCGCAGGAACCTCAGGAGACGCCCAAGGCCCTGCCTGTGGAGTCGCTCGGCACGATGCCGGAAGCGGATGCGGTGAAAAAAAAGCGCGACCTCTCGGCCAGCCTGCTCACACAGAAGGAGGCGCGCACCATGCGCCTGAGCATCCCGGCCCCGCGCGGCCAGATCGTGGACCGCAACGGCATCGCCCTGGCCACCAACAAGGTGGTCAACTATCTGGCCCTGAATTTCCCCTTCATGGAGAAGGCCACCCCGGAGAAAATCCTGGACTACGCCAAAGAGCGCATCAACGCGGTGAACCAACTGCTGGGCAAAAACTGGTCCTTGCCGGACGAGCGCCTGCTCACCCACTACGAGCACCGCCGCTGGCTGCCGCTGGTCTTTTCCATCGAAGAGGGGCTGAATGTGGAGATCACGCCCGAGCAGCAGGCCAAGCTCAAACTGATGCTTGAGGAGGGATCCCTCCTGCTCCAGCCCGCCTACCTGCGCCACTACCCGCACGAGGACGCCGCCTGCCACATCGTCGGCTACACCGGCAAGACACGCCCGCTGCCGCAGGGACCGATCGTGGACGGCGACCCGTTGTTTGAGGAGATGGAGGGGCGCGAGGGGCTGGAGGTCACCTTCGATCACTTCCTCAAAGGCGTGCCGGGCGAGATCAACCTGCTTTTTGACCCGAATGGCAAGCTGCTGGCCGACGAGGTGCTGCGCCGCCCGATGCCCGGCCACACCTTGGTGACGACGCTGGACTTCAACCTGCAAAAATACGCCGAGAACGCCTTGAAGAAGACCGCGCGCAGCGGCGGCTCCATGGTCATCATGGACGTGCGCAACGGCGACATCCTCGCCATGGCCTCGAACCCCGGCTTCAACCTCAACGAGTTCATCCCCGGCATCCGCTCCGCCCGCTACGAGGAGCTGGCCAACGACCCGAAGATGCCGCTTTTTGCCCGCTCCTTCCGCGGTGAATACCCGCCCGCGTCCACCTTCAAGATCGTCACCGCGCTCGGCGCGCTGGAGAGCGGCCGTGTCAGCGCCGCCACCAGCTTTCCCTGCACGGTCTCGATGCTCGTGGGCGACCGCTATTTTCACAACTGGAACACCAAGAACGACGAGGGTCCGATGAACGTCATCACCGCCCTCAAGCGCTCCTGCAACACCTGGTTCTATGCCGCCGCGCTCCAGGCAGGGGCCGATCCGGTGACGAACATGGCCTTCCGCCTCGGCTTCGGCGAGCGCACCGGCATCCCGCTCAAGGCCGAGGGCCGCGGCAACGTGCCCAGCAGCGCCGACCACCGCATCCTCGGCGGCGAGCTGGCAAACATCGCCATCGGACAGGGCGCCGTGCTTGTGACTCCGCTGCAGGTTTGCCAGTCCATGGCCGCGCTGGGGGACGGGCAGCGCGTCTTCCAGCCGCGGCTGGTGAAACAGGTGCAGACCATCAACGAGATCGTCGTGGATGCCACGGAGGAAAAGAAAGTGCGGCGGGAGCTCATGTTAAACCCCGAGTTCCGGGAAACCATCCTCAAAGGCATGGTGGCCGTCGTTTCAGGCTCGGGCGGCACGGGCCGCTCCGCCGCGATCCCGCAGGCCCAGGTGGCGGGCAAGACCGGCACCGCGCAGTGGCGCGTGGCCAAGGACCAGCGCCTCGCCTGGTTCACCGGTTTCCTGCCCGCCAGCCAGCCGGTGCTCGCCTTCGCCGTCGTCTATGAGGGGCGTCCCGGTGAAAAGATCGGCGGCGGCGCGGTGGCCGCGCCCATTGTGAAGGAGGTCTTCACCAAATTCTATGAGGGCGCGCCCACGGATGATCCGCTCGTGGCCGCCATGAAGGACGTGCCCCTGGCTCTGGCCGTGGACGAAGGTGTCATGGACGATGTGCCACTGGCCCAGCAAGTGCGCCCCGCCGAGGCGGCGCCGCCTCCGCAGACTGAGCAGCGGACCCTGGGCGGCTTCTTCAGGCGGCTCTTCAAGCGCAGCAATTAACCCCCTTCCCTTTCGTGATGACAGTGCAGTTGGCCACCCTTTGCGACTCGGCTTCCGATTACTCCGGGAAGCTCTGCATCCTCGGAGCCTTCGACACCCTTTGCGCGCGCGAGTTCCCGGTCGTGCATCCGCATTGCGCGCTCGTCGTCCGGCTCATCTTCGAGCCGCGCGACGCGGGACGCCACACCTTCACCATCCGCTGTCTTGACCCCTCCGGGCAGGACTGCCTGCCGCCCTTCGAGCCAGTGGTGGATGTGGCTTTCCCATCGCAGTTCCTGCCCTTTGTGACGCGCAACATCGTTCTCAATCTCCAGCGCCTGCGCATTGAAAAGCAGGGCGTTTATCGCTGGAACATTGAGACCGGCGGCATCACCCTCGCCAGCATCCCGCTGCGCGCCACACTCTTCGAGGACCCGCGCGGCGCGGCGGGCCCCGCCGGTTGATCCACCACACTCCCATCCCCCCGTCATGGACAGTCCCGTCTTGCAGGAAATGCCCGTCAAAACCCCCGCCGGCCATGCCATCCGGCAGTTGTCCGTGTTTCTCCAAAACCGTGTCGGCTCCCTGCTCGCGCTCATCCGCCTGCTGCGCGAGCACTCCATCGAGGTGCTCGGACTCTCCATGCAGGACACCACGGAGATGACCCTCGTGCGCCTTGTGCTCAGCGACCCCGACGGCGCCGGCATGCTGTTCATCGAAAAAGGCATCCCGCACACCGACTGCCCCATCATCGTCGTCGAACTCGGCGAGTCCGGCCCCGGCCTGGCGGAGTGCCTCTCCGCCCTGCTCACCGCCGAACTCAACATCGAATTTTGCTACCCCCTGCTCGTCCGCCCCGGCCTGCATCCTCTGCTGGCCCTGCACTGTGATGACAGCGACATCGGGGCCGAGGTGCTCCACAACGCCGGCTTCCGCGTCCTCTCGCAAGGCGATTTGAGCCGCTGAAACAAAAAAGCGCGCAGGCTTGGACCCGCGCGCCTTCGCAGGATTTTCGAGCTCCTCAGCAGCCCCACACTTTGAAAAGCGCCTCCGCCATGTCGGCGGGTGAGTCCGCGACAGAAATGCCGCACTCGGCCAGGATGCGCTTCTTGGCCGCGGCGGTGTCGTCCGCGCCGCCGATGATGGCCCCAGCGTGGCCCATGCGGCGTCCCGGAGGCGCGGTGGCTCCGGCGATGAAGGCGGCGATGGGTTTTTTACAGTTCTCTTTGGCCCAGCGGGCGGCCTCGACCTCGGCGTTGCCGCCGATCTCGCCAATCATGATGACGGCCTCCGTCTCCGGGTCGTCGTTGAACATCTTCAGCACGTCGAGGTGGTTGGTGCCGTTCACGGGGTCGCCGCCGATGCCGACACAGGTGCTTTGGCCGTAGCCGCGTGTGGTGAGCTGCCACACCGCCTCATAGGTGAGGGTGCCGGAGCGGCTGACCACGCCCACATTGCCGCGCTTGTGGATGTAGCCAGGGGCGATGCCGATGCGGCAGCCGCCCTGGGATTTCTCACCGCGTCCGGGCGTGACTACCCCGGGGCAGTTCGGACCGATGAGGCGCGTGCGGCTGCCCTGCATCGCCGCTTTCACTTTGATCATGTCATTGACAGGGATGCCCTCCGTGATGGCCACCACGAGGTCCAGCCCGGCATCCACCGCCTCAAGGATGGCATCAGCGGCAAAGGGCGGCGGCACGAAGATGGCGCTGACGGTGGCCCCGGTCTCGCGCGCGGCCTGGCTCACGGTGTCGAAGACAGGCACCTTGTGGCCGCCGTGGTCAAACGTCTGCCCGCCTTTGCCGGGAGTGACGCCGGCCACGAGCTGCGTGCCATAGTCGAGCGAGGCTTTGGCATGGCGGGAGCCGAAGTCGCCGGTGATGCCTTGGACGAGGATTTTGGTGTCAGTGTCAACGAGGATGGCCATAGGTGTGGGGGAAAGGAACGCTGGGTCTTTAGCGAGGGCGGCAGGGTGCGAAACTCGAAATTCGAATTTCGCGGCATGAATTTCACGCTCCGCGAGCTGGCGCGGGATTTCAGGGGGCCAACTCGCGCATTTTCAGCCTCAACTGGCCGCCGTCCTTCGGCGCCACCACGCGGCGGTAAAAGCAGGTGGGCCGCTTGGTGTGGCAGCAGCCGCCGCCGTGCTGGATGACGCGCAGCACCAGCGCGTCCTGGTCGCAGTCGGTGAGGATTTCCACGATCTCCTGGAATTCGCCGCTGGTGGCACCCTTGTGCCAGAGCTGCTTGCGGCTCCGGCTGTAATAGACCGCCTGGCCCTTCTCAAAAGTCATCTTGAGCGACTCCTCGTTCATATAGGCCAGCATCAGCGGCTCGTCGGTGCGCGCGTCTATCGCCATGGCCGGGATGAGGCCGTGCTCGTCGAATTTCGGGGCGAAACCGCCTCCCTGCTCGACGGACTCTTTCGAGTCACGGGTTGCGAATGTGTATTTTTTTTCTTCTGACATGGGGGGAGGTAGGTTCGCCCGCGCGCGGGTTTTGCAAAACGAAATTGTGGGCGGATTTGCGCATCCCGGTGGCATCGGCCAGCGGGCCAGCGGCCGGAGATCGGGCAAAAGCGGCTCGTTTTGTTCGACATCGGGGCGGCTCGCGCTAAAAACAAGGCCAACGAATCCGCCAACGCCCTTGACCGCCCCCGCCGCCGACCCGCCCGGTTTTTTCCTCTCCTTCGAAGGCTCCGAAGGCTGCGGGAAATCCACGCAAATCCGCCTCCTCCGCGCGCGCCTGGAGGCCGCCGGCCGCCGGGTGGAGGTGCTGCGCGAGCCGGGCGGCACCGAAATCGGCGAGGAGGTGCGCCATCTGCTCCAGCACGCGCAGGAGGGCCGCGGCATGTGCGCGGAGACGGAGCTGCTGCTCTTCGCCGCCAGCCGCGCGCAGATTGTGAGGGAAAAGGTGCGCCCGCTGCTGGCGGAGGGAGTGTTTGTCATCCTGGACCGCTTTCTGGACTCGACGACGGTGTATCAAGGCCGCGCGCGCGGCCTGCCCCTGGAAAGCGTGCGCGCCGTCAACGCCTTCGCCACCGGAGGCACCCTGCCCCTCCTGACCGTGCTGCTGGACATGGACGCCCGCGCCGCCTGGAGCCGCATCCATGAGACAGGGCGCGAGCTTGACCGCATGGAAAGCCAGCCGCTCGAGTTTTTCGAGAAAGTGCGCGCCGGCTATCTCGCGCTGGCCGGCGCCGAGCCGGAGCGCATCCGGGTCGTGGACGCGGACCGCGCGCCGGAGACCGTTCACGAGGAAATCTGGAGCCTCGTGCAAACACGCTGCCATGCCCTTTAAAGCGGACAAAGCCCTCGACTTGCTCGCCCGCGCGCACCAGCACGGCAGGCTGGGCCATGCTTATCTCATCACCGGGCCGCGCGGAGCCGACCTCATGGACTTCGCCCTGCGCGTGCTGCGCCTGGTCACGGGCAGGGAGCGGCATCACTTTGAGGACTTCCAGCGTGAAGGCCTCTACATCCTGCGCCCCGAGGGCAAAAGCCGGCGCATCAAGGTCGGAGATGACAGCTCGGATCCGAACACCATGCGTCATTTCATCCACCACTTCCAAATGCGCTCCGAAAGCACGTTGAAAGCCGGCGTCATCGCCGAAGCCGAGCGCATGAACGACCAGGCGCAAAACGCCTTCCTGCGCACGCTGGAGGAGCCCCCTGCGGGCACGCTCTTTCTCCTGCTCACGCACAATCCAAAAGCGTTGCTTACGACCACGCGCTCGCGCGTCATTGAAATCCCCCTCCTGCCGCCGGAGGGTGTCCGCGTCTTCACCGCCTACGAGCAGCGTCTGCTGGAGCTGCTGGAAAACCTCACCGTCCGCTCCAGCGGCAGCCTCGGCGCCGCCCTCGCGCTCAAAACGGAGTTCCAGGACATCCTCGAAGCTCTGCGCGGCGAAATCGAGCGGGATCACAAGGAGGCCTTTGACAAGGAGAAGGACCATTACAAGCAGACCACCGACGGCTCCTGGCTGAAAGCCAGGGAAGACCAGGTGGATGCCGCCATCCAGGCCGAATACCTCGGCCAGCGTGGCGCGCTGCTCGATCTGCTGCTCGCCTGGATGGGAGATGTGGCCCGCCAGCAGGTCGGCGGCGAACACCTTGATCTGGATTCCTTCCGCGAGGCCACCGCCAAGCTGGCGCAGCGCTGGACTCCTGAGGAGACAGACCGCCGCCTGCGCGTCCTGCGGCAGCTCGAATCCCACCTCCACACCAACGTGAACGAGAGCCTCGCCCTTGAGGTGGCCTTCATCCAGGCCTTCGGAAGGTGAATATCAGCCAGTGCGCTCGCAGCAGATGCGCGCCATCGCGGCGCACGGCGGCCTGCCACTTGTCGCGGTTGCATTCCCATTCGATGCGTTTGCTCGTTTCGTTGTGACGGCAATGCTTCAGGCACCGCGACATGGGGCGGCGGCGTTCTTCGCGGTAGAGGCGGTCCTTGTGCGCCACGGCGAAGTCGCAGTCCAGCAGCACATCCATCGCCGTCTGTGGGAACCATTTTTCATGCACGAAGAGTTCGCTGCGCGGATCAAGCAGCCGATTGACCGCGAGCAGCTCCAGCACCTTCGCCCAGGGCACCTCGCCGGGCGGGCCTTCGGGACCTTCCGGCCCTGGAAGACCACCGGCAGCCGCGTCCTGGCCCGCCGCGGTTTCCGCTTCCGTTTGGGCAAATCCCCACCCCTCCCGCGCGCGGGACCGTTGGCAGACGGCAGCTTCATGGCAAGGCAAGACCTCCTACCTCGGAGTTGAAGACTTCCGGGAAATTGTCGCACTTTTGGGCGAAGTTTTCCCCGCCCGCTCAACGCGCTTAGAACCAGTCTTTTACGATTCGAGATTTTTAGCCGCCATGAGCGCGGGCACGCCGCCCGTGACGCCAACGAGTCCGCCGTGAAGGCCATGGGCGACGAAAAACTCAAAGTCATCGCCGCCGAACTCATCACCCAAGTGCGCAAGAGCGTGACGATTGACTGGACTTTTTTGCGCGAAGGCGCGCGGGCGAAGATCGGCTCCCTCGCTGCCGCCGCTCGGTCGGCCTGCGGCCTGTGCTCCGCTCAGCCTGTGTGCCTCACTTCGTTCGCCCTTCGGGCATCCGGTGGCCGGCTATCTCCGGCTTCGCCTTCGGTTCAGTCGCCCCGCTCCTTCGGCTCGCCGGACTTGCAGGAGGAAGCGGTGAAGACGGTGCTCATGCAGGCGGAGCTGCTGTGTGCGGAGTGGGTTTGAGAAGAATTTCCGCAGCGAATGAAGAGGTCAGGTGTGCCCTGGGTGCCGTGCCGCGCAAATTTTTTTGCATATTTTGAAGGCAGGTGATGCCGCCACTCCGGGCAGCCGCGCGCAGTCTTGGGGTGGGGATCACTCTCCCCCGAGCAGGGCGCGGGCCTTGTCGGCGGTGACGCCCATGCCGGGGATTTCGAAGCCGAGGGTGTCGCCGTTGGGCTGGAAGCCGCCGCCGTCGGCGGCCACATAGATCGGGTTGTTGTAGGCGCAGGGGCGCATTTTGGCGTAGTCGCTGGTGCCGAAGCCGGTCTTCATGTCGCCGGTCTCGTGGAGGGCGACGACGATGAGGTGGGCGTCCTGCTGGAGGGGGATGCGGAGTTTCTGGTCAAACTTGACGACGCCGTCCTGGAACATTTGCGGGTGGGTTTCGCGGGTGAAATTGAAGCCGGGATGGGGGCGGGAGTTCACGAGGACCTGGACGCGGTTGATGTCCATCCAGTCGGTGCATTGCACGCGGACGCGGAGGTCCATGCCGCCGGTTGCGCGTGTGTCGTCGCCGGCAGTTTTGCCGTCAGGGGTGGTGACCTGGAGGAAGGGACCGGTGGTGAGGATGATGTTGCCGGCTTTGGCGCGGGGGGCGAGTTCGGCCCAGTCTATCTTGGCGGGGTCGTCGGTGCTGCTGGGCAGGTAGATGCGCCAGGAGCCGACGCCGTTGCCATAGACGCTGTGGGCATCGGCCACGCCGACGGCGGTGAGACGGTGGCCTTGATTGAGGAGCTGGCGCCAGAGGAACTCGCGGACATAGGAGACGCGGGTGGCGACGCCGCTGCGGCTGAGGCTGAAGGGGGAGTCGGCGAGGATGCTGGTGCCGGGGCCGTTCTGGGACTCGCTGCCGTCAATCATCTCCCCCACGCCGACGAAACCGCCGTCGGCGATGCCGTCGCCGTCGCGGTCCACGAACATGTTGGAGAGGTCGGGGTGGTTGAACTGGATCCAGCGGTCGGCGCGCTCGCCCTGCCAGCGGCGGAGGGTGAGGGCGGTGATGCGCGGGTCGTCATTCCAGACCGGCGCGCCGCCATCCTGGAGCATGGGGTCGGGCTCAAAAGGGAAGGCGTTGAAGTGCTGGCGCCGGCCGGTGAGCTCGACGCCTTTGACGGTCTTGATGAAAGGCGCGAGGCCAAGGGCCTGGATGGTGGGCTCCCAGTCAAAGAAGCGGTTGTGCTCGGTGGTGGGGGCGAATTCGAGGTGCTCGGCGGCGATGTTGATGACGCGGCCGTCGGTGTCGCAGACGTTGTCGCCGCTGGGGGTGCTGTGGTTGTGGAAGTCGCTGCTGATCCAGCCGGTGGTGTCCACGAGGCGCTTGAGGGTGCCTTGGAAGTCGGTGATTTTTCCGGCTTCGACGCTGACCTCGCGGGCGATGTGCCCATACTCGGGGCCGCGCACGACGACGACGCGGTATCTGCCCGGCGGGAGCTGCTGGGTGAAGCGGCCGTTCTCGCTGTGATACTGGTCCACGCAGCCGCGGGCGCGCCAGCGCGGACCAAGATCGAGCTTGGGAGCGCCCTCGTCGAGCGGCTCGAAGTGGGCCTTGCAGGGCAAATGAGAGCCGTCCTCTCCGGTGATGGCGAAGCGGATGCCGGCGGCGTCCTGCATCGCGACCTTCGGCGCGGTGGTGGCGCCTTCGGAGACGGTGAGACTGATTTGTGCATCGGGGCGGCCCAGATCGGTGATGGTCAGCCCGGCAGGGCCGACGGGTAGTTTGAGGCTGAATTTGCCCTCGGTGTCCGGGTAGGCGGGCACGCTGGCTTTGCCCTCCGGCACGAGGATGCTGGCGGTGGGGATGCCTTTGCCGTCCGCGCCGGTGATTTGTCCGCTGACGGTGCCCAGCGCGCCGCCCTTCACCGCGCGGAACTCGCCCACGGCCTGCGCGGGGGAGGTGCCGACGGCGAAGAAGCGGGCGATGACGATCTCCTGGCCGGGCGCGAGATCGAGGGTGTCGGTGAGATTTTCGATGCCGGTGAGGCTGAGGATGCCGAAGGCGTAGCCGCATTTGTGGGCGGGGTTGATGGCGTCCGCCCAGCGGATGCCGTCGGCGGTGGTGCCGGTGGAGTCAAAGCGGGTGAGGTCGTCCTTGGCGCTGACTTTCTGCGGGGCAGCGGATTCATTGCGCAGGACGGTGGTGATGAAGACGCCCTGGGCGCCGTCTTTGACGCGGTATTCGTGGCGCTTGAAAACGCCGCCGGAGAGCGCGGCGGTGGTGACGCTCTCGACGGCGGCGGTGCCTTCCTCGCGCGTGGCGGCGGGGCGGACATAGGAGACGGGGCCATGACCGCAGGGGCCGTAGGCGGTGAGCTGGTCGTTGGCCTGGCCGCGCAGGGTGAGATCGTAGAGCAGACCGGGGCTGACGCCGTCGTCGCCGTAAAAGGTGCTCATGTTGGCGCGGCGGTTGGGCGCGTTGTGGGAGATGAGGGCCTCCACCTTGTCGCTGCGCAAGACGAAGTCTCCCCGGATGCCGTCGGCCTCCTTGCCGCCTGGCAGGTCTTTTTCACGGTCGCCACGCGCCTCGAAGACTTCGGCGGCGTGCATGCTGAGCGGGAGGAGGCAGAAAAGGGCGGCTGTTTTCATGATGCGGGCTGGCGGACTACCACCTACGCGTCATGAATGCCGCATCATTCTTTCGTGGCGGATGAGGCGGGTGTTTCGGCGGCATTCGGCTGCTGCGGAGGCCGGGCGCTTTTTTTGCGGTAATCGCCGGGATAGCGTTCCTTCACCTGCGGCGGCGTCCGGTTTGGATTTCCCAGAACGGCACGGCCGTCCTTGGTGCGGCTGACAAGGCTGCCGCTGGGCAGTTCCAGATAGGCGGCCACCTCCTGCATGCGCACGGCCTCCTGGGGTGTGGGGGCGATCTGTGACGCCTCTCGCAGCATGGGCGCGGCGGCGGCATCTCCGAGCACGATCATGCCATTGATGGCGGCTTCCCTGATTTCGGGATCTGGATGGCTGAGAAAGGGCCGGATGCGCGGCAGGTCCTTGGCATCGTAGGTAATGGAGGCCTGCTCGATCTCCTGTAGGATCACTTCGTTTGCCGCGTCCATCGGCACGGTGGCAGGCGCAGGGGTATTTGGGGAAGGTGCAACGGGGTTCCCTGGATTGGCTCCACCCGAAGCGCCCGGTGGCAGGGATTTCGTTTCCGGCACGGGTGGAGAGGCGGCGGTCCGGGTCGTGGCGGCCTGTGCCTCATCGGGGCCGGCTGCCTGGAAGGACCAGAAGACCACCGCTGCCAGAAGGCAGCCGCCAACGATGAATATCCAGGTTTTCATGGTTGAAATAAAAGCGCACCCGCCTCCAGAGGATGACGGGTGCGTTAAGGTCAGCCAATGTGATCAAGGATCAACGGGCGGGAAGAGGAAGGCGTCAATGTCAGGTATCACCTTGCCGCCAGCAGCGCTCAGAGTGCCTTCGATGACGCCGCTGACCGGATTAAGAGTGGCTGGGTCGAATACATTTGGCAGAGTGAAGATGCCGGAAATGGCCGAGACCTTGGAGGCTCCCGGCACATAGACGGGGTATTTGAAGCTGGTTCCGTCAAAGTCCTTGATGTTGATAAAGGTCAGCTTGCCGCCGCCTGTGAGGATGCCGTGACCGATCAAGGTGTCTCCCATCCAGATGAAAGAGACTTTTTCTTTGTATTTGTAAACATCAGTGACGGTTTCTGTCTCGATGATGTCCTCAGGCTTGAACACCATTTTATTCACATACTTGAAATTCACATCTTGGGCATAGCCGCCCAGAGTGGGATCTTCACCGAATGGTAGCTGGATCAAAGGTGTGATGTCCACGACTTTGCCTGAGGTGTGCCTGGCATAGAGTACAGAGAAATCATCGAACTCATCCGTCACGACGATCAGCGACCAGCCAGCGATGAAAGGCGCGTTGCCAATTTCTTCAATGGCTCCCGCCGCGACGAGATCGAGGAGGATTTCCTTGTTGGAATATTTGCGGGTGGCCATTTTGGAGATGAACTCCGAGTGGGCTTCGTCGCTGATGGGATCACCGGCGGGGGTGGATTTGCTGATAAACCAGTCGTTGAAGTAAGTCGGGCCGCCGAGAGGATCGCCAAATTCATCCAGGACTGGCAGGGGCTTGCCGGTCTCGGGGTCTTTGAGAACGGTCCCCGGCTTGCTATGAGTCAGGGTGAGGGCTGCCGTAAAGGCACCGTAGGTGCCTGGCACTTGGGCCAGGGTGACTGAGCAAGCTCCAAAAAGGAGCCCGAGGATCGCAAGACGTGGGAGCGCTTTCATGATGCGTGGTGTGTGTTGTTTTTCGGCGGGAATATTCCCTGCATCATCCATGTACCGATTTCGCGCACGAATGTCACAAAAAATTTTCACAGAGTCGCAAAAACATCTCTTGCATGAGCCGTGCCCGCTGGCAAAACCTGAAAGAGCCACCCCAGGGGCCGCCGGATCACAGCCGAAGGAAGGCGCGCTGGCGGTAGAGCCACAGGCAGAGCAGCCAGAGAACGAGCAGCATGCCGCCGCGCTCCAGCACGGGCGCCCACTCGCCGGTGAACCACTGCGCGCCGAGGTGGGTCTTCAAGCGGCCTGTGATCCAGCCCGCGCCGAGGCTGTGCATGAGGTAGATGAAGATGCTGTTCATGCCGACGACGACGAGCGGGAAGACCAGCCGCCGCTGCCCCGCCACCTCGACGAGCCAGTAAAAGGCGGCGAGCATCATGAGCACCCAGCCGCCGCTGAAGATCACCCACGAGGGCGTCCAGATGCGCTTCACGGAGGGGACGAGGAAGATGTCCATCAAAGTGCCGATGAGCAGGCACAGGACTCCGGCCACGAGCAGGTTCACGCATTTGCGCGCATGAGTCTGGCGGCTGCGCAGGAGCAACTCCGCCGTCACCACGCCCATGAGCATGGTGGCAAGGGCGGGGATGAAGTTCAGCGTGGTGTAGCCGCCCGGATTGGTGACGAAGGGCTCCTTGCGCGGGAACAGGTTCAGAAACCACCGGTCAAAATCCGCCGCCGCGTTCAGGTGCTTGCTCCAGTGGCCCGACGCGCCGGGCAGCAGATCGGTGGCGGCGGCGCCCACTGAGGCGAAGTCGAAATCCGCGCCCGGCAGCGGATGCTGGACGAACCACCACCAGACTCCCGCCAGGATCACCACCACCGCCGCCGCGCAGTATTCCCAGCCGCACACGGCCAGCAGCCAGAGGAAGACGTAGCCGAGGCCGATCTGCGCCAGCACATTGGTGAACTGCCAGTTCGTCTGCGCGTCCCCGTCCCGCGTGGCGAGAAAGACGCCGATCAAAACGAGCGCCAGTGCGCGTGCGATGGCATGGCCGAACCTGCCGAAAAAGCCCTGGCCCTGCTCCTTGCGGCGCATCAGGGAGAAGGGCAGCGCCATGCCGACCATGAACATGAACGAGGGCTGGATCAAATCCCACAGCGCGCAGCCCGTCCAATCCACATGGCTGACCTGCCAGCCGATTTCCTGCCATAGACGGGAATCCGGCTCCGTCCTCGCCATCTGCGCCAGGCCGAGACCGGAGGAGGCCATGAGGAGCATGATGAAGCCGCGGAAGGCGTCCAGGGAGACAAGGCGGTCGGGAGGTGGTTGCATGGGCCGCTTTGTACGCGGCGCCCGGCTATCTTCGAGACTCAAAGGCGCGCGGCCGCCGGCGGCGCGGCGAGCAGCGCCGAGCAATACCACAGCATGCGCGGCAGGTGGAAGGGCCCCTTCCACAGGCTGCCCTTCATGCGCGTTGAGGGAGTGCCATCCCTGTGTAGCCAGCCATACCACTCGCCATGCTCCGGGTCGGGAAAACGGCTGAAGCTCCACTCATGCGCCTGCCGGTGCATCTCGGCATACTTTGTCTCGCCAGTGATCTCATGCGCCAGCGCCGAGGCGATGATGCCCTCGCAATGCGGCCACCAGAACTTCATGTCCTGCCAGTACTCGGCCACCGGCTTGTCAAAAACATCGCGGTAATAAAAGAAGCCGCCATGCTCCGCGTCCCAGCCGCGCCGCCACATGCAATCCAGGATGCGCAGGCCGAGGCGGATGTAGGCCCGCTCACCGCGCAGCCGCCCCTCGTGCAGAATGAACCACGCGCACTCGATGGCGTGGCCCGGATTCAGGCAGCGCCCGTCGAAGTGGTCAATGATGCCGCCGTCCGGTGCCACCGTCTCCATGAGCGCGTCCTGGTCCTCTTTGAAAAACAGCCGCTCAATATCGAAGATGAACCGGTCTATCCACTCCGTGGTGCTGCGCCCGGACACTTCGACATGCCCGAGGTTCGCCCGCAGCTCCTGCGCGGTGGCGATGCCGATCATCGGCGGGCCGATGCTGATCATCGGGCGCGTCTGCTCGTTGATCTTCGGCGACATGCCCCCCGGTTCGAAGGCCAGCCTCAGGAACGACGCGAAGTCCCGCACCGCCGCCTCGTGGTAGCGGTGGTCCCCCGTGGCGCGGGCATAGGCCGCGCGGGCGATGCAGGCAAACGTCTCGCTGTAGGCGTAGCGCCTCATGCGCAGGGGCAGCCCCTCGCGTGTGAGGGTGAAGAACAGTTTGCCGTTCGTGGCATGGCCGTGCTTGTCGAGAAAGGCGATGCACGACCCCGCCGCCTCGATCCAGTCCCGCCGCTTCTCCACCGTGTTGTACAGCGTGGCGAACATCCATCCCGCCCGCCCCTGGAACCACACGCTCTTGTCGCTGTCCAGCAGGCTGCCGTCCCGGTCCAGGCAGGTGAAAATCCCGTCATGCTCCCGGTCCATGCCGTGGCGCAGCCAGAAGGGCATGACATTTTCCACCAGCTCGGAGCGGTAAAAGGCCGAGAGCCGCGCGCGACCTTCCGGCTCCGTCAAAAGAGGGCATGGGATCATGCCCCGCATTGAAGCCCGCGCGCGGACGATGGGAAGCGCGGAAGCGGAAAAAACACACACGGCATGCGTTTGGCCCTGGACTCTTGAGCAAAACCACTCGCCAATTTCTTTTGGCGAGTGGTCTGGATTAAGAGCCGCGGCGGCTTCCTCAACTTAAGTCTTCGCTCTCGCCAATTTCTTTTGGCCATCCAGATTTCTAGTGACGCTTGAGATGAAAATGAACCCACTTTTTGAACAGTTGAGATAACTTTTTATTCTTGTGTGGCAGCTTTTCCTGCCTCTGCTATCGTTGCATAGAGGGATAAAGCCGCTGCAGCGATCAAAAAAGCCGCCGCAGTCATGCAAAAAGCCGCTGCATTGGTTGCAAAAGCAGTTTGATGCAGGGTTCAAGCTGGCGCAGATGCCCAAAAAGCCCTTGCAGCGCTCTTTCAAGCTGGCGCAGAGTCATTTGCAGGGCTTGCACGCCTGCCCGGAGCCGTTGCAGATGCCGCAGTAGCCGAGTCGAAGGGCAAAAGATGCGCACACCAATGCGGCAAACAAGCGGTCTGCATTTTTTGAGGCGCGTCGGGCGGACCGCTGCCGGCTCCAGGATCCGTGGCGTCACCTGCATCTCAGCGGGAGGCGCGATCCATGAGCCTGCCGGGAATGCGCGGACATGCCCCGACAAGCTTCACCGGCAACCCGTCCCGGAGTTGCCGGAGAAAGACGGGGGTGATGCATTTTTGTCCCCTTCCTGGCAAGGGGAGTTGGAACGAATACAAAAAACTGACAGATTTTGTTATGAGAAGTATGATCTTTTATTGCATTATTTAAAAAATTCGCATTTTTGCTTCTCATGTCTGGCGCTATTCAACGCATCTGGCTGCTTCTGCTGGCCGGCCTGCTTCCCGCCCTGTCCGCAGGTGCGCAGGTGCTGCGTCTGGAGGTGGCACCGGTCTGGGAGAAAAGTGAGTTGAAGTCGAACCACTGGCAGCCGGAGGGATCACCGGCTGGCCTGTCGGTGAACCGGCTGGATTTTCTGCTTTCAAAACTGGCGCTGCGCCGCGCGGACGGCTCGTGGCTGGAGTCGGAGGACTGGCACCGCTTTCTCAGTCTGGAAAAGGGACTGCTGACGGCGGAGGCGGAGGGGTTGCCGAAAGAGGACTTCACCGGCATCCGCTTCCAGGTCGGCGTGCCGCCGAAGGAGAACGCGGGTGATGCCGCGCAGTGGCCGCCCGCGCACGCGCTGAACCCGGAGGTGTGCGGGCTGCATTGGGGCTGGCAGGGCGGCTATGTGTTCATGGCGCTGGAAGGGCGCTGGCGGCGCGCGGACGGCCAGCTCGGCGGCTTTTCCTACCACATCGCCAATGATGAAAACCTGACGACGGTGGAACTGCCGGTGGACTTCCGCGGCGGCGGCCCGGTGACGATCCGCCTGGCGCTGGATGCTGCGGTGCTGCTGGGCGGCATGGATTTTGTGAGGGATGGCGACTCGACGCACAGCCGCGCGCGAGATCCGCTGCTTGTGAAGCTCACGGGCAATCTGGCGCGCGCCTTCCGCGCGCAGTCGGTGAGCTATGACCTGTTTCAATCACCTGCGGTGACGGAGAAAGCGGCCCCGCCGCCGCCGGGCACGACGCCTTTTCACCTGGCGGTGACGCAGCGCTTCCCGCAGGCGGCCTTGCCGGCGGACAATCCGCTGACAAAAGAAGGCGTGGAGTTGGGAGAGCGGCTGTTCCACGACACGCGCCTCTCCATCAACAACACCCAAAGCTGCGCGGGCTGCCACAGCCGCGCCAACGCGCTGACCGACCCGCGCCGCGTGAGCCTGGGCGCTCAGGGTCAGGCGGGGAAGCGCAATGCCATGCCGCTTTTTAATCTGGCCTGGGCGCGCGAGTTCTTCTGGGACGGGCGGGCAAAGACGCTGCGCGAGCAGGTGCTCATGCCCATCCAGGACGCGCACGAGATGAACGAGACGCTGGAAAACGTGGTGGCGAAGCTGGCGGACGCGAGCGCGGAGTTCGACCGCGCCTTCGGTCCTGGCGGCGTGACGACGGAGCGCCTGGCGAAGGCGTTGGAGCAGTTTTTGCTGAGCCAGATTTCGCAGAACAGCCGCTTTGACCGCGCCGCGCGGAAAGTGGCGGAGCTGACCCAGGAGGAAAAGCGCGGTCTGCAACTCTTCGTCACCGAATATGACCCCGCGCGCGGCCTTTTCGGCGCGGACTGCTTTCACTGCCACGGCGGCACGCTGTTCACCGATCACCAGTTCAAAAACAACGGGCTTGATCTGGAGCCGGCTGATCGGGGCCGGATGCTCGTGACGGGAAATGCGGCGGACAAGGGCAAGTTCAAAACACCCAGCCTGCGCAACATCGCTGTCACCGCGCCCTACATGCACGACGGGCGCTTCGCCACGCTGGAGGAGGTGGTGGAGCACTACAGCGGCCCCATGCCGAGGAGCGACACGCTCGATCCGAACCTCGCCAAGCATCCCGACGCGGGCATCCAGCTCAGCGCCGCCGACAAGCGCGCCCTGGTGGCCTTTTTGAAAACCCTTACTGACGACGACTTCATCACCGCCCCCGATGGCGAGGTGACGCAGACGAACGCTCCATGATCTCCCGGAATTTTTTCTCCCACAGGCGCGCTTCCCAAAGCGCGGGTTTGACTCCCGCCCACACCTCCAGCCCCCGCATGGAGCCAATCCGAAATTCGTGTCCATTCGTGTCCATTCGTGGTTTCCTCCTGCCCTTTTATCTGACCGCGCTTCTCGCGCACCCCGCACAAGCCGATGACGAGCATCAGATAGACGAGCAACTGCTCGCCGAGGCCAACGCGCTGGCGCCTGAATTCCAGGCGGCGCAGGTGGAGGCGCCCGCGCCGCACGAGCTGTCACTTCAAGGCCAATGGGGTCCCGTCATTCCATGGACGCCGCACATCCCTGTCACGGCGGCAACGCTGCCGGACGGGCGGCTGCTGACGTTTTCCTCCAACCAGCGCACCACTTTCCCGAGCGGTGTCGAGTTCACTTACGCGGCAGTGTGGAACCCCGCCACGGGCGCCTTCACCGAGATCAACAACAACCGCCACGACATGTTCTGCGGCGGCACCGTGATGCTGCCCGACGGGCGCGTGCTCGTCAACGGCGGGCGCAACACCACGCGCCTCGGCAGCATCTTTGACTGGCGCACGAACCAGTGGAGCGCCATCCCCAACATGAATGACGGCCGCTGGTACAACACGAGCGTGGCCCTGGCAGACGGCAGCGTCTTCACCGTCACGGGCGATGGCGGCAGAACCACCGCCGAGCGCTGGACGGCATCGAACGGCTGGGCGCGGCTGGGCGGCATCAACTGGTCGGTCGTCGTCAACCAGCCGGGTTATGTGAGCAACTGGCATCCGCTCGTGCTCGTGGCGCCGGACGGGCGGCTTTTCCACGGCGGCCCCACGCGCCAGATGAACTGGGTCACCGCCACCGGCACCGGCGGCCTTTCCTACGCCGGCGTGGATGTGCCCGGCGCGTTGTATCCGAAGGAGGGCTGCTTCGCCATGTATGACGAGGGGCGCATCCTCGTGGCAGGCGGCTCCTCGACGACCACGGCCAACAGCTTCGACAGCTCCACCGGCACAAGCACGAACGCCGCCTTCACCCTCGACATCCGCGGCGGCGCGCCCGTGGTGCAAATGACGGCCTCCATGCGTTACGCGCGCCAGTTTGTGAACTCGGTCATCCTGCCCAATGGCGAGGTCATCGCCATCGGCGGCAACACCTCCGGCAGGAAATTCAACGACACCGGAAGCATCCTCATCCCGGAAATCTGGAATCCGCAGACCGGACAGTGGCGCGAGGTGGCGGCGATGAGCGTGCCCCGCAATTACCACTCGCTGGCCCTGCTGCTGCCAAACGGGCGCGTGTGGTCCGGCGGCGGCGGCCTCTCCGGCAACAGCGCCGACCACCGCGACGCGCAGATCTACACGCCGCCGCAGTTGTTCGCCGCGGATGGCGCGCCGGCGGTGAGGCCGGTCATCTCGCAAAAGCCCGCCTACATCGCGCCCGGCAGCGTTTTTCAAGTCACCGCCAGCACCGGGGTGGCGCGCTTCAGCTTCATCAAGATGTCCTCGCAGACGCACTCGGTGAACACCGACCTGCGCTTTCTCAACGTGCCCTTCACCGAGACCGCGCCCGGCAGCTACGCGCTCACCGCGCACAGCAATGAGAATGTGCTCACTCCGGGTTACTGGATGCTCTTCGCCCTCGACGCGCAGGACGCCTGGTCGCAGGCGGCCATCATTCTCGTGGATCCGAACCTGGGAGTCACCATCACGAATCCTGGCGCGCAGATCAGCGCCGTCGGTGTGGCCGCCTCGCTCACCGTCCTGGCAAGCGCGCCCGGCGGCGGCGGCACGGTCTCCTTTTCCGCCGCCGGCCTGCCTCCAGGCTTGTCCATCAGCGCGCAGGGAGTCATCAGCGGCACGCCGTCGCAGGCGGGCGAGTTCAATGTCAGCGTCACCGCCGCCGACGGCTCCACCACCGCCTCGGCGGAGTTTGTGTGGAGCGTCACGCCGGCGAACCTTTATCAAAACATCGCCGATTTCACCGGCACGGACGCCATGCTGCAGCTTAACGGCGTCGCCGCGCTCAACGGCCCGGTCCTGCGCCTCACGCCGAACGCGGGCGGACAGGCGGGCGCGGCCTTTATGAAAAGCGCCCTGCCCGTGTCGGCGAACACCTCCTTCACCACGCGCTTCGTCTTTCGCATGAGCGGCACGGCGGATGGCGCGGACGGCATGGCATTCGTCGTGCAGGGCGACCGCGCCACCGCGCTCGGCAACAGCGGCAGCGGCATCGGTTATGAAAGCGTTTTGAAAAGCCTCGCCGTCGAGTTCGACAGCTACGCGGGTTCGGGTGATCCGAACGGCAATCACGTCGGTGTGCTGACCAATGGCAATGTGACCAGTCATCTCGTCACACACACGCCCGCCTTTGACCTCGAGGACGGCAGCAGCCACACCGCGTGGGTGGAGTATGACGGCGTGGCGGACACACTGCGCGTCTTCCTGGCGCAGGGTGTGGTGAACTCGCGCCCCGCCAGCCCGGTGATCACACGCGCGGGTCTTGACTTGCCCGCGCTCACCAGCGGCGTGGCCTGGGTGGGTTTCACTGCGGGCACCGGCGGTCTGGCCAACAACCACGATGTGCTCGCCTGGGAGTTCAACTCGAACGCCTTCACCCTGCCGCAACCTCCCGTGCTGACGAATCCCGGCGATCAAACCGGTGTCGTCGGCATGGCGCTCAGCCTGCCCGTGCAAGCCAGCGATGTGAATCTCGACACACTCGCCTACAGCGCCACGAATCTGCCGTCCGGGCTCACCATCAACGCCGCCACCGGTGTCATCAGCGGCACACCCGCAACGGCGGGCGCGGGGATTGTCACCGTGACTGTCAGCGACGGCAACACTGCTCCCGTGAGCGCGGACTTCGAGTGGCTGATTAATCCGGGCCTCGAACTCCAGCCCGTCATCACCCAGCCAGCGCCTGCTGGAACCAGCATCACCTACACCGCGCAGAGCACCGGAGGCGCAAACCCGCGCTACAAGTGGAGCTTTGGCGACGGCACCATCGAGACGGCCTTCAGCGCCAATCCCGCCGTCACGCACACCTTTGCCAATCCCGGCCGCTACCTCGCCACGCTCACCGCCACCGATGACACCGGCCGCGTGGTGACACGGGACTTCTGGCAAAACATCCATGCTCCGCTCACCGCCGCGCGTCCCGCTGTATCAAGCGCCATCGCCATCGAGCCGCGCGCCACGGGCAACGCGCGTGTCTGGGTGGTGAACCCGGACAATGACAGCGTCGCCGTGCTGGATGCCGTCACGCGCGCCAAGTTCGCCGAGACACCCGTGGGCAAAGCCCCGCGCTCTGTGGCTGTGGCACCGGATGGCCGCGTGTGGGTTGCCAATGTCGAGGACGCCACGCTTTCCATCCTGGACAGCTCCACCTTCGCCGTGGCGCAGACCGTGACGCTCGCGCGCGGCTCGCGGCCTTTCAGTCTGGCCTTTGCTCCGAATAGCTCCGCCGCTTTCGTGGCTTGTGAAGGCACCGGCCTTTTGCTCAAGCTGCATCCAGCCACCGGCGCGCAGACAGGCTCCGCCAATGTCGGCGCTCATGCGCGGCATGTCTCCGTGGCGGCGGACAGCGCGCGTGTTTATGTGAGCCGCTTCATCACTCCGCCGCTGCCGGGGGAAAACACCGCCAGCCCGCAAACAAGCGGACGCGGTGGCGAGGTCGTTGTCGTCAATGCCTCCGCCATGACCGTCGAGCGCACCCTGCTGCTCGCGCACAGCGAGGCCGCCGACTCGCCCACCTCGGCGCGCGGCATCCCGAACTACCTCGGCGCGCCCGCGCTTTCACCCGACGGCCTCAGCGCCTGGGTTCCCTCGAAGCAGGACAACATCCGCCGGGGCATGTTCCGCGAAGGCTCGCAGCTCAATCACGACCAAAGCGTGCGCGCCATTGCCAGCCGGCTGAACCTCGCCACGCAAACCGAGGACCTGCCCGCGCGTGTGGACTTCGATGATGCTGGAATGCCCAGCGCCGCCGTCTTCGATCCCTTCGGCAATCTTTTGTTCGTCGCCCTCGAAAGCAACCGCGCCGTGGCCGTGGTGGACGCCTGGTCGAACGAGGAGCTGCTGCGCTTTGAGACGGGCCGCGCGCCGCAGGGCCTGGCGCTCTCGCCCGATGGCGGCACGCTCTTTGTGCAGAACTTCATGAGCCGCAGTGTGACGGTGCATGACGTGGCCGGCCTGCTCGCGGGCAGCAGCGCCGCGCCCGCACTGCTCGCCACCGTAAGCACCGTCACCACCGAGGCGCTGCCCGCGCAGGTCCTGCTCGGCAAGCAGCACTTCTATGACGCCGCCGACACCCGCCTGGCGCTGCAAAACTACATCTCCTGCGCCGCCTGCCACAATGACGGCGGCCACGACGGCCGCGTGTGGGACCTCACCGGCTTCGGCGAGGGATTGCGCAACACCATCACCCTGCGCGGCCACGGTCAGCACGGCGCGCTGCATTGGACCGGGAATTTCGACGAGGTGCATGACTTCGAAGGCCAGATCCGCGGCCTCGCGGGCGGCACGGGCCTGATGACCGACGCGCAGTTCAACACCGGCACGCGCAACCTGCCGTTGGGCGATCCCAAGGCCGGTGTCAGCGCCGATCTCGACGCGCTCGCCGCTTATGTCACCTCGCTCACCAGCGAGTCGAAAAGCCCGCACCGCGCCAGCAACGGCGCGCTCACCGCGCAGGGTGCCGAGGGTGAAAAAGTCTTCCGCCGCGAGAACTGCGCCTCCTGCCATGCCGGGGAAAATTTCACCAACAGCGCGCTCGGCGTGTTTCGCGATGTCGGCACGCTCAAGCCCTCCAGCGGCCAGCGTCTCGGTGCCGCGCTCACGGGTCTTGATGTGCCCACGCTGCGCGGTGTGTGGGCCACCGCGCCCTATCTGCATGACGGCTCCGCGCCCACGCTCGCCGCCGCTGTCAGCGCGCACAGCGGCGTCACGTTGAGCGTGGCGGACATGGACGCGCTCGTCTCTTATTTGAATCAAATAGACGACCAGGCCGCCGGCGCGCCCGCGCCCGTGACCGTGGTGCTGGAAAGCGCCGCGCCCGCGCCGGTCAGCGGGCCTTTCACCGTCACCGCCACCTTCAGCCATGCCGTCACCGGCTTCACGCTTTCGGACATCACCGTCACCGGCGGCAGCGCCTCGGCGCTCACAGGCAGCGGTGCGAGTTGGAGCTTCACCGTCACGCCCGGCGCGGACGTGTCCGTGTCACTCGCGGCGAACATTGCCCAGGACGCCGCCGGTCTTGGCAATGCCGCCTCGAATGTGCTGGCACGCATTTATGGCGCGCCCGCCCCCGTCTTGATCAGCGAGGACATCGGCAACGCGCGTGTGGCTGGCGTCACAGCGCATGACACCGCCACAGGCACCTACACGCTCACGGCGGATGGCGAGGACATCTTCTTCAATGCCGACGGCTTCCATTTCGCGAAAGTGCTGCTCACTGGCGACGGTGAGATCCGCGCCCGCGTGCGCAGCCTGGACAACACGCACCCCTGGGCCAAGGCCGGCGTCATGATCCGTGAAAGCGCCGCCGCGGGCTCGCGCCACGCCAGCGCCTTCATCACGCCGCCCGCAGCGGGCAACGGCTTCGGCATGGTCTGGCGTCCGGCGGCCAATGGCGCGACGACTTACGCCGGCGGCCCGGCTTTGAACGCGGCGCCAAACAACTGGGTGCGGCTCGTGCGCGCGGGCAATGTCATCACCGGTTACACCTCGGCCAATGGCAGCGCGTGGACGCAGATTCAGTCCGTGACACTCACCTCGCTGGCCGCGCAGGTGCAGGTGGGGCTGGTGCTCACTTCCTCCGACATCTCCCGGCGCGCCAATGCCGTCTTTGACTCCGTGCAGATTCTCGGCTCCCAGGCCGTGAGCGCGCCCGAGGCGGTGCTGAGCGCGGCCTCGGCCATCGAGACGGGTGCCTTCACCGTGCAGGCGCAGTTCAGCCAGCCGGTCACCGGGTTGGAGCTTGCGGACTTCACCGTCACGAATGGCGCCGCCTCGAATCTCACCGGCAGTGGCGCGGCCTACGCGGTGACGATCACGCCGCAAAGCGCGGGCCTCGTCACCGTGGCGCTGCCTGCAGGCGCGGTGGTGAACGCGGCCTCGGTGCCCGGCACGGCATCGAACACGGTCATGGTGAATTACGCGCCGCCCGTGGCCGCCACCCTGCAAGGACAGGACGTGGGCGATGTCGGCGCGGCGGGCTCGACGAGCTACGATGGCTCGCTTTACACCCTGCGCGGCTCGGGCGAGGACATCTTTTTCAATGCCGACGGCTTCCACTTCGCGCTCACCCAGCTCAGCGGCGACGGCGAGATCCGCGCGCGGGTGACGAGCCAGACGAATCAAAATCCCTGGGGCAAGGCCGGCGTCATGTTCCGCGAGATGCTTGCCGCCGGTTCGCGCCATGTGATGATGTTCACCACGCCGACGGGCGCGGGCAACGGCTTCGGCATGGTGGCGCGCGCCGCCACGAACGGCGCCACGGCTTACACCGGCGGCCCGGCCTTGAATGCCGCGCCGAACAACTGGGTGCGCCTCGTGCGCTCCGGCGCCACGCTCACCGCCTACGCCTCCGCGAATGGCACGGCCTGGACCGTGGTCGGCACGGCCACGCTCAGCGGGCTGCCCGCGAATGTCTATGTGGGCCTGGCGCAAAGCTCCGGCGTGCGCGCGCAGCTCGGCACGGCCACCTTTGACAATGTTCAGGTCGTCGGCGCGCAGAGCGTGGTGGCGCCTGCGGTCACGCTCAGTTCGGCTTCCTCGGTGGAGACGGGGCCGTTTGTCGCGCAGGCGCAGTTCAGTCAATCCGTGACCGGTTTGACGCTGGCGGATTTCATCGTCAGCAACGGCAGCGCCTCGAATCTCACCGGCAGCGGCGCGCTTTACTCGCTGACGATCACGCCCGCCTCCGAGGGCGCGGTGACGGTGCAACTGCCCGCCAATGCCGCGCAAAACAGCGCAGGCGCGGGCAGCACCGCCTCGAACGTGCTCAGCGTCTCTTATGTGCCGCCGGCGGTCATTTCCCTGGCGGGGCAGGATGTCGGCGCGGTCGCGGTGGCAGGCTCGACGATCTTCGACGGTTCCACCGGCCAGTATACCATGACCGGCGCGGGCGAGGACATCTTCTTCAATGCCGACGGCTTCCAGTTCGCCTCCACCACGCTCACCGGCGACGGCGAGATCCGCGCGCGGGTGACGAGCCAGACCAATCAAAACCCCTGGGCCAAGGCCGGCGTCATGTTCCGCGAGCAGCTCACCGGCGCGTCCCGCCATGTCATGATGTTCACCACGCCCATGGGGGCGGGCAACGGCTTCGGCATGGTCTGGCGCGCGGCCACCGGCGCGGCGGCGAACTACGGCGCGGGACCGGCTTTGAATGCCGCGCCAAACAACTGGGTGCGCCTCGTGCGCGCGGGCGACAGCTTCACCACCTACGCCTCCGCCAATGGCACCGCCTGGACGCTCGTGGGCAATGTCACCCTCACGGGAATGCCGTCCGCATTGCATGTCGGCCTGGCACTCACCTCCGGCAGCACCTACCAGCTCAGCACGGCCACCTTTGACAATGTGCAGATCGTCAGCACCGGCGCGGGCGGCAGTGGCAGCACGGGCGGCGGCTCAGGCTCCGGCAGCACGCCCGGCTCCTCGAACAACAAGGACACCGACTTCGACGGCGATGACGTGAACGACCTCATCGAATACGCCATCGGCTCCAACACCCGCTACGACGCGGGCCTCAGCCTCGTGAGCGATGCCGCAGGCCGTGTGGACGCCGTGCTCGATGTGCTTGGCGAGACCGCCGGTGTGGCCTTCACCCTGGAGGCCAGCCCCGATCTCACCGGCTGGGTGCCGCTGCCGCTGGAGCCCGTGGCGCGCGATGTGGGAAGCGGCCGCCGCCAGCTCGTCTGGACCGGCATCAGCCATCTCAACGGCCAAAGCCCCGCGCGCGGCATCGTGCGCCTGCGTGCCACCCACACCAGCGGCGCCACCGCCGCGAGCACACCCCAGGCCTGGGTGCGGCATGACTTTGGCGCCGGCACGCAATCCGCCGGCGTCAGCCTCGTGCGCGCGCCGGTCTATGCCGGCTTCATCTCCAGCCTCGGCGCGGAGGGCGCGCTGCTGCTCGACGGCGCTCTCGGCGCCGCCGTGGACGCGCGGGAGGAGTATTACCTGGAGGTGCGGGATGGCGCGCTGGCCGGCCATCGCCTGGAGCTTTCCCTGCTGGAGGAAGGCCGCGCCGTGGCCGACACCGCCCACACCCGAGGCACGCTGGACCACCTGCCCGCCGAGCTGGCCGGCGCGCGCGTCGTCATCCGCCCGCACTGCACGCTGGGCCGGGTCTTTGACAGGCACTTGCTCACCGGCGGCTCCGCCTCCGCGCGCGCGGACCAGGTCATCTTCCACGACGGCTCCGGCTGGCGGACTTACTGGCTCTTGAAGCAGGGCGCTCGGCATCAGTGGGCGCTCGTCGGCGACGCCTCCGTGGCGGATCAAGGCGGCCTCGTCATCGCCCCCGGCACCGGCGTCATGTTCAAGGCGCGCGCCCCCGCCGCCTTCACCCTCACCGGTCATGTGCGGCAAAACTCCTTCCTGCGCGCGCTGAACGAGGGCCACAACCTGCTCGCCCCGCCCTGGCCGCTCGCCGCCACCCCGCGCCGGCTGCACCTCACCACCGCCAACGCCTTCACCGCAGGCCCGAATGCCGACGCTGCTGATCAGCTCCAGCTCTGGAAAGGCGACACCGCCCCCGGCACCGAAGGCTACGACATCCACTGGCTGCAAAACACCGGCGCACAAGGCGCGTGGATTTCACCGGAAGGCGCCGATGTCAGCCAAAGCCTCGTCCTCCCCGCCCACCGCGCCTTCTTCCTGCGCGCCCGCCCCGCCACCGCCGCCCAGGGCTGGTGGTGCCCCGCGCCGTGAGGTGGGCATGCAGGCGCATTCGCCAGAATGCGGGAGATGCGGGTGTTAGCGGGAGTCAAACCCCGCGCTTTGGCAAGCGCGCCTACGGGACGACTGCCCCTGGACTGCGGCAGCCTGCTGCCGCTTTCCGCACCGGGCAGCCCTGCTGCCGGGAGTGGACGTCCGTGTCTGCCTCTGAAGATGTCTCACCTCACATCATGACCCTTTCAGTTCTGTCAGTTACACACCGTTTTACGGGATGGACATCATGTCATGCCGATGACATTTGGAGCCGTCACATCTAGCTCTAGCGCGAAGCCAAATGACCGAGGTATCCAAATGAAATTGCTGACGCAATCAATCCAAGAGGCGACTTCAAGATGAAAGCGTGGGCCAGTCCGCCAACTCCTACCAGCAATAGACCAAGAATGGCCAGGCCGAGGATTAATGGACGTTGGTTGGAATCTGTTGGCTCAGGCATGGAGGACGATATTATACGCACAGAAGCACGGATACCTGGCAACTGTTTTCCAGGCATCTGGACGGATTTTTTCTCTCTTACCGCTCATAACTCCAACCGCACTTCGGGCAACGCTCAATACTCTCAGGAATAGAGGCATCGCAGCTCAAGCATCGAATGGACTCGGGCGATTGCTCGATATTCGGTGCTGGGGCGCCGGTCCAATAGACTCCGGAGAACATGCTGGTTTTGCACGTCGCGGAGACCATCTTGCCATCGCGTGTGCGATATGTGACTTCGTAAATTCGGTCGCCTCTCTCGCCGAGCCAGCCACGCCCGAGCGGATTCCAGACGATGCGAGCAACCACGCCGCCGCCCTGCTTGACGTAGTCTGCAATGCGAGCACGGTCCAGCCGATCTTTCAGCAAGCGAAAGGAAAGCCAAACAGCCAGCGCCCCAAGAAACCAAAGCAAGAACACGGCAGGACTCACCGGTTTTCCGAAGACTTTATAAGTTGTGACTGCGAGTAATGAAATCATGAAAGATGCCCGGCATGTTGTTATTCGCTGCGATATCGGTTTGTGACGATATTTTGAATATTTTTCCGGGGCGATGATGTGTGGCGAGGCTGCGGATGGCAAGGTTTTTGGGTGTGCGCTTCGGGTTTGGAGTGGTTCGAACGCCGTGCGTGGGGCAGGGTGGCGGCGTGCCGGTAGGGGGTGTCTGAGGATGCCCTTTTTACTCCAGCCCGATCTCGACGGGCGGGCCGTAGAATTTGGGTTTTGTGCGCAGAAGGGTCACGTCCAGGACGGCTTTCACGCGGGCGAGGTATTCGCGCAGGTAGGTGGTGGGGGCGATGCGGCGGGAGACATCCGGCGCGTCAAAGCCGTGCGCTTCCAGCCCGTGCCGGCGGGCGAGGAAGACGGCGCGCTCGTTGTGGAAGCGCTGGGAGACGATGATGAACTGGCGCTGCCCGAAGACGGCGTGGGCGCGCACCACGGAGTCGAGCGTGCGGAAGCCGGCGTAGTCGCAGTGGATGGCCGCAGCGGGCACACCGGCCTGGATGAGCGCCTCCTTCATGGCGGTGGGCTCGTCGTAGTGTTTGGTGCTGTTGTCACCGCTGACGATGAGGGCGCGCGCTTTGCCGGAGTGGTAGAGCTCTGCCGCAGCCTGGATGCGCTTGGTGAAAAACAGATTGCGCCGCCCGTCCGCCAGCCGGGGCGAGCAGCCGAGCACCAGGGCCGCGCCCGTCTTTGGCACGCCGCTGGTTTCGGCGTGGCAGTGCGCGCCGCCGGCGCGGCGCACCCAGGCATCGCACCCCCAGACGAGCGCGGCGGCCAGGGGCAGCGCGATGGCGGCGGCGAGGATGCTCCAGCGGAAAAGTCGCTTCATGACGTGAAAAACCACCCGGCTGGCCCGACTGCAAGCCGCAAGTGAGGCGGCGGGAGACCGCGAGCCGCCTCCCTTCCCCTGTCCCAGCGTTCTCGTTCCTTCGAATGGCTGCGCCAAGGTGCGAAAGGCCGGGTTCATCGGTTCAAATGCCGCAATCACCAGGAAGACTGCGGCAATCGAACAGTCGTCCGCACCAGACGAACGGTAGATTGAGCCAGAAGACCGGTAGTTCGGGCCAAACTAACGGTAGTTTGCGCCAGACGAACGGTAGTTTGGACCGAACGAATGGTAGTTTGCGCCGGACGAACGGTAGTTTGAACCAAACGAATGGTAGTTTGCGCCAGACGAACGGTAGTTTGGACCGAACGAATGGTAGTTTGCGCCGGACGAACGGTAGTTTGGACCAAACGAATGGTAGTTTTCGCCAGACGAACGGTAGTTTGAACCAAACGAATGGCAGCTTGGAGCGGGTGAACGGTAGTCCGGGCCAAAATATCGGTG